>FWPU01006848.1_pt1 | contig 21971 bp, 23 predicted proteins | sample 2228361 | NCBI WGS metagenome assembly FWPU01 (sample SAMEA103939777, study PRJEB20133) | metagenome
ACCGCCCACTGTTCATCGCTCAGTCGAGTGTCATCCACTCGCCTAACTTACAACTACTCCCCATTCTTGGACTACTTGATGTGTTTGTCGTCGGTAATCAGTATTTGGGCTTTAGCTTTGATCGCTATGGCCACGATGAAATCATCCGAAGGGTCTGCCGTTACCACCTCGACAACCTCCTTGGCCGAGATCGCCATCACCATAGCTCTGGACTTAAGAAGCTTGATTAGCGCTCCGAACTTAGCTTTGCCAATCCGGGCCTGGGCTATCTTGCGACGGCTTACCCGGCGGATTTCTTCGATTTGGATTTGCGAGGTGTACAGGTCAAAGCGGTGCTTGTCCAACCAAAGCCGCAACAGCGCTGCTTCAACGGGGTAGGCGTTAGGTTGGAGCGCCCAGATGTAAACCTGGGTATCGAATACGACTTTCAACGCCTGGCCTTGCGGCGCACGCCATGCACCAGCTCGTCAATTTCTTCTTTGGTCAAAGGGTGCTTCACCGGTTTGGCAATCTCAGCCTTAGCCTGGGCAATCTCAATGCCTTCCAGAATCATCCTTCGGACAATTTTTTCGGGTTTGCCCCTGCCTACCAGGCGTAACCCTTGGAGTTCTTTTTCGCTCAAATCTATCGTAAGGCGCATACCTCGAGGATAGCATGAAACGCACCCGCCGGGGCAGGGGAGAAGGTAGTATCTTTCGCCGCAAAGACGGGCGCTGGACGGGTAGCGTCACCATCGGTTACGGCCCGGACAGGCGGCAAATCAAGCGCTGGGTGTATGGCCGCACCCGCCAGGAGGTGGCCGGTCGCACGCGGGCGAAAGCTTGATTGAAGAAGCTCAGTTCGATTTTCCCAGCCTATAGCGCTGGCTCAGAACTTCGGCTAGAAATCTGGCGCCAGCTTTATCAAGAAACTGGTTGCCATTGCCGCACTTGGGCGAGAGGATACAGCGGGGGCAGCCATCCTCGCAGGGGCAGCTTTTCAGCAGCTCGAGGGCTGCGGCGATCCAGCGGGGAAACTGCCTTGCAGCGGCCTGGGCATACCCCACGCCACCGGGGTAGCCGTCGTAGATGAAGAGGGTGGGGCCGCCACCCGAGGGTAAGGGCCGGGGGTAGAAGGCGTAGGAAACCCCGCCCACGTCCTGCCGCTCGGCAAGCACAAAAAGCGGAAGCAGACCAATCAGGGTGTGCTCGAGCGCGTGGATGGCCGAGGGCACCTGGGCTTCGCCTAGCAAACCTTCTTCCGAACCAGGCCATACCGCCACCCCTTCGCAGGGGTGAAACCACACCGCCTCGGTTTGAAAGCTGAGCTCGGGCATCAAGAGGGCTACTTCCTCCAGCACGTTTTCGCTAACGAAGCGCTTCTTCACGTAGCCCGTAACCTGCTCGCGCAGCACTACTGGCCCCACCCACACCCCAGACTGAATTTCCTCGCCCCCCAGCACCTCGATATGGGTCTCGGCCCGGGGCTGGGTGTAGTAGTCTTCCAAGGCGGGTAGAAGCACCACCTCTCGTTTCTCTAAGTCGAGGTTGCGCACCAGGTAGCTTTCGCCCTGGTGCAAGTAGACCGCCCCAGGATGGGCCTCCCAGTAGGCTTGCCGCTCACCTAAGCTGCCCAGTAGCCGCCCCTGGTTGTCGCGCAAGCTGAAGCTTTGGCCTAGCCCACGCAGGGTAAGCTCGCGGTGTGGATGGCGTTTGGGGGTGTAAAGCCGTCCGTATTTTTCCACCAGCGGGGGTTGGATAGCGTGCCAGGGTTTGTAGAAGGGGTCGGGCTGACCCTGGTTGGGTAGGGCGATAGGGAGTTCGCGGGCTGCGCAGTGGGCATGCAGGGGGAAAAGCACAGGGTTGTCGGGGTCGGCAGTGGCCGACTCGGCAGGGCTGGTGAGCAGAAGCTCGGGGTGTTGTTCGAAGAAGGCGTCTAGGGGGTCTTCGCGGGGAATCCAAAGCACCAAAGCGCGCTGAGTCCCCCGCCCGGCCCGCCCGGCCCGCTGCCAAAAGGAGCTAACTGAGCCGGGGTAACCCAGCAAGATCACCGCATCCAGCCCGCCGATGTCCAGGCCCAGCTCTAGGGCACTAGTGCTGACCAGCACGCGGATAGAGCCTTCCTGTAGGGCCTGCTCGAGCCTGCGCCGCTCGGCAGCAGTGTAGCCAGCCCGGTAGGGGCGTACCCGCTCGTCGGCGGCATAGCGGGCTACTAGCTCGGCGGTGCGGCGGGCGTTGGTGAAGATTAGGGTGCGCAGCCCTTGTTCAGCGGCATGACGGGCCAGCAGGGCAGCCTCGAGGTTGGGGCTGCGCCGGAGGGTGCCGGCTTTGTCTAGGGCCTTAGGTACCCAAAGCCCAAACTCCCGCTCGGCTCGGGAAGGGGTTGCGCGAACAGCCGCGAAGCTCAGGCCGGTAAGGCTCTGGGCATGCTCGGTAGGGTTGGCAATGGTGGCGCTGGCCGCAATCACCTGCGGACAAGCCCCATAGTGCCAGGCCAGGCGAAGTAAGCGCTGGAGAATCAGGGCGGTGTGCGTGCCAAAGACCCCCCGGTAGGCGTGTAGCTCGTCCAGCACCAAGTAGCGCAACCGGGCTAGAAAGGAGGCCCAGTCGGGGTGGTGGGGCAGCAAGCCGAAGTGCAGCATATCGGGGTTGGTGAGTAGGGCCTGGCCCTTTTCCCGCGCCTTCTTGCGCTGGGAAGGAGGGGTGTCGCCGTCATAGGAGTAGATAAGCTCAGCAGCCCCCAGGGCTTCGGCTAGCTGCCGCAGCCGCTCTAGCTGATCGTGGGCCAGGGCCTTGGTGGGGTAGAGCAATAGCGCGGTCTGGCCTTCCAAAAGGGCCTTTAGTACCGGTACCTGGAAGACCAGGCTCTTGCCCGAGGCGGTGGCGGTGGCCAGCACCACGTGGGTGCCTTGGGCCAGAAGGGCCAGGGCCTCGGCTTGATAGCTGTAAGGCTGTAGGCCTAAAGCGGTCAGCACCCCGGAAAAAACCCCTTGGTAGGGGGTGGTGTTAGGAGGGTTGGCCGGGAGCACCCGCACGAAGCGGAGTTGCCCGGCGTAGCCCTCGAGGTCGCGCAACCATTCCGCAAAAGATGCGTAGGGGAGAAGGGCTTGGGGTAGGTTCATGGCGCGGTATAGCTCCCGGGCCGGTGTTCATGCACCCGGGCCAGGCTCACTAGGGGCAACAGCATCAGCAGCGCCCCCAGAAAGCCCAGCGCCCGCAGGCCCAGCGCTTCCACCACCAGCCCTCCCAGGATGGGCAGGCCCATCCCGGCCAGGTTGGCCCACTGGTCTAGCGAGCCGATGGCCTGCCCTCGCCGTGTAGCGGGGGTTACGTCGGTCAGCATGGTATTGGCTCCCAAAAAAGCCCCCGACCAGCCCAGCCCCACCAAGAAGGTTCCTGCGGTGATGGGCCAGTATCCGCTGCCCAGGCCTACCAGAAGGGCCCCCAGCCCGGCCACCCCCAGCCCCGCCAGTAGGATGGGTTTGCGCCCTATTTGGTCGGCCATTCGCCCGATGAACCAGGAGAAGGCAAACATTCCCACCACGTGCAGGGCCACCGAAAAGGAAATCTGCGACAAACTGCAGTCTAGCGCCTTTAGGGCTAGAGGGGTCATGGCCATCATCATGACCATCTGCCCCTGGGCCACTACGGCCGAAAGAATGGCGGCCAGGCGGGGGCCCGGGGGGTGAGGGGCCTCGAGGCTCCCGCTGATCGCAGCGGCGGGTTGAAGCGCCCAGGCAGGGTAGTAGCGCTGGGGCTCGAGGGCCATCTGCCGGGGGTCGGGCCGGATGCCATGAACCAGCAAAAAGCCTGGTAGAACCAGGCCCGGCACCAACCACCAGGCCAAAGCGATTTCGTTGAGCTGCCAAAGCTGGCTCAGCGCTTCAGCGAAGGCTACCAGCAAAGGGGAAAGAACCGCGCCAAAAAGCGAGCCCAAAGCCACCAGGCTAAGCCCCTCGCCCCGCCGGCTAGGGGGGTACATGTCGGCGGCGGCCACCCGCATCTGCTGTACTGCCCCCACGCCGCTGCCGAAGACCAGTATCCCTGCGCAGAACAGGACAAACGAGCCCATCAGGGTGGCCGTTCCCACCAGCATGGCGCCCACCAGCCCCAGCCAGAGCCCTAGAAACAGACCGGCTTTGCGTCCTTTTTGGTCGCTTAAGCGGCCCACCCAGGCCGCAGTAACCACCCGGGCTAGGGCCAGCAGGCTAGTGGCCAGCCCGGCGAAGGTAGCGTTGCCCAAAAGCATAACCACCTGTATGGCGCCAAAGGTGGGTACGAGCTGAATCCCCGCACCGTTGATGGCCTGGGTGATGGAAAGCCGCCAGGTGTTTTGTCGAACCAAAGGGGGAATGGGCACGGTAGAGGTGGGTTCAGCCGACACAGCGGCAGTATACGCTTCTATGGTCGCGTTGCGAACATTCAGGCCTCAGCTTCCTTGCTAAACTAAACTTTGTGGGAGCGACGCCTAAAAAACTTCCGCCTACGCTGCAACTGGCTTTGGTGGGGGTGGTGGTAATAGGCCTGGTGGCTTTGGCCCTTTGGTCGAGGCCCCCAGAGCGGATGGCCGACCTGCCCCAAGCCCAGCTCGTGCGGCTGGATGGTACCCCGGTGCGGCTGCAAAGTGGCAAGCCTACGGTTTTGGTGGTCTGGGCTACTTGGTGTACCTACTGCCAGCGCCAGCTACCGGAGTTCGAGGAGGTGGCCCGGCAGCACCCTGGGATACACTTCGCCTTTGTGAACGATGGCGAGCCGGCCTCGCTGGTGCGGCGCTTTCACGATGCGAAAGGCCTTTCCCAGTCGGTAGTTTACCAGGACGCCTTGCGCGCAGTGGCTATGGCCTTGCGGGTCAATGGCTACCCTTCCAACTTTTTCTACGATGCCAGAGGCCGCCTCAGGGGTGAGGTGCGCGGCTATATGAGTCCAGAACAGCTTCGGGCGGCCCTGGCCCAGCTCAACTAGCCGGCCTTGCACCAGAGCTATCCGCTTTTTTGCTCGAGCCATGCCACAACCGGCGGGGTTGCTTTCAGACGGATAAAGCCCGATTTGCTGCTCTCGAAGCGATTCGCTTCTGCCGAAGGAAGTTGAACATGCTACGCATTCCCCGCACCTGCTTCGAGCAGACCCTGGCCCACCTGCACAGGGTGCAGCCTGCCGAAGGGGTGGGCCTGTGGGCGGGACGAGAGGGGCGGGTAGAGCAGGTCTGGCCCCTGACGAACGTTCACCCAGAACCATGGCGGGGTTATGAGGCCCATCCCCAGGCTTTGCTCGAGGCCCTACGGGCTTTGGAGGGGATGGGGCTCGAGCTTCTGGCCATCTACCATTCCCACCCTACCGGTGCGGCCTGGCCCAGCCCTACCGATCGGCGGCTGGCCTTCTGGCGGGTTCCGTATGTTATTGTGGCCTTGCAAGCAGGCGAGATGCGGGCCTTTCGCCTGCCCGAGGGGGAGGAAGTGCTCCTCGAGGTGGAGGCTATAGCGGCGGATTGAGTATGTGGACTAAGGAGGAACTCGACCGGTATGCCCGCCACATCGTGCTGCCGGGGGTGGGCGGGGCTGGCCAGGCCCGGCTCAGGCAAAGCGCAGTGCTGGTGGTCGGGGCTGGAGGGCTAGGCGCACCGGCTCTGCTCTATCTGGCCGCGGCTGGAGTAGGCCGGCTGGGGGTGGTGGAGATGGATCGGGTCGAGCTATCCAACCTTCAGCGGCAGGTGCTCTTCGATACTAGCGTGCTGGGCCAGTCCAAGGCCGAGGTGGCCCGGGCCCGCTTGCAGAGCCTGAACCCCCATGTCCAGGTCGAGGTGTACAACCACAGGCTCGAGGCCGCAAACGCCCTGGAGATCCTACGACCCTACGACCTGGTGCTCGACTGCAGCGACAACTTTCCTACCCGCTACCTGGTCAATGACGCTTGCGTGCTGTTGGGTAAGCCTCTGGTCTATGGGGCCATCCACCAGTTTGAAGGTCAGCTCTCGCTTTTTCACTACCAGGGTGGCCCCTGCTACCGCTGCTTATACCCTACGCCTCCTGCGCCAGGCAGCGTGCCGAGCTGCGCCGAGGCCGGAGTCTTCGGGGTACTACCGGGGGTGGTGGGTAGCCTAATGGCCACCGAGGCCCTCAAGGTTCTGCTTGGCCTGGGGGAAACCCTCTCGGGCCAGCTTCTTTTGTACGATGGGCTTCTCGCCCAGTTCCGCAGCCTTCGCTTCCGCCGCCGCTCGGACTGCCCGGTGTGTGGCGAACACCCTAGTGTAACTACACTGCAAGATTATGAAGAGGGCTGCGGTATTTCCTCGTAGAAAAGGCGCTAAAATACACAGGCTGAAGCCGACCGAGGTCGGAACCAGATAGGAGAGCGTATGAGTGCAACCGCAACCATTGCCCGGGGTCTGGAAGACGTCATTTTTACCGAGAGCAGCCTATGCTTTATCGATGGAGAACAGGGCCGCCTGTACTACGCTGGCTACAAAATCCAGGACTTAGCCGAGTACGCCACCTTTGAGGAGGTCACCTACTTACTGCTGCACGGGCGACTACCCAACAAGGCCGAGCTCAAGGCTTTTAGCGCAGAGCTGGCCTCCCGCCGGGCCTTGCCCCCCTCGGTACTCAAGCAGATCAAACAGTTTCCCCGCCATGCCCACCCCATGTCCATGTTGCGCACCGCGGTGAGTGAGCTGGGCATGGTGGATGAGAACGAGAGCGATGTTTCCCAGGAGGCCTTGTATGAGAAGTCCCTTACCCTCATCGCTCAGTTCGCCACCATCGTAGCGGCTACCAAGCGCCACCGTGAAGGGCAGAAGATTCTAGCCCCGCGCAAGGGCCTGTCCCACGCAGCCAACTTCCTCTACATGTCCACTGGCAGGGTGCCCAGCAAGGAGGAGACCAAGCTGATGGACGTGGCCCTGATTCTGCAGGCTGAGCACGGCTTTAACGCCTCTACCTTTACCGCCATTGCGGCCTTCTCCACCCAGACCGATATCTATAGCTCGATTGTGGCGGCGGTGAGTGCGCTCAAAGGGCCCCGCCACGGGGGGGCCAACGAGGCGGTGATGAAGATGATTGCTGAGGTGGGCTCGCCCGAGAATGTTTCGGCCTGGCTGGCCGACCTACAGGCTAGGAAGGGTCGGGTTATGGGGATGGGCCACCGGGTTTACAAGTCCTACGACCCCCGGGCCGGGGTGCTGGATAAGTACGCAGGGGAGGTGGCTAAAAAGCACGGCCACAGCAAGGAGTACGCCATCCTCAAGGAGATTGAGCGGCAGGCCGGGGCTATCTACAACCCTAAAGGCATCTACCCCAACGTGGACTTCTACTCCGGGGTCGTGTACTCCGACCTAGGCTACCCCCTCGAGTTCTTCACCCCCATCTTTGCGGTGGCCCGTATTTCTGGCTGGTGTGCCCACATCCTGGAGTACGCCAAGGTAGACAACCGCCTGCTGCGCCCCGACGCTCGCTACACCGGCCCCCTCGACCTTCCTTATGTGAAGCTATCTAGGCGCTAGGCTTGGGGCGATCCGAAACCCCGCATAAAGCGGGGTTTTTGCTTCTTATGTCGCCTTGGCTAAACACTCCTTGAAGCCTTGGAGGGCCTCGAGGGCGTTAGCATAGCGCTGGGCCAGATCCTTGCTAATGAGCCGGTTCAGGTAGTTTTGCAGGCCAGGAGTTATCTGCAGGCCGGTATCAGGAGCCGCTAAAAGCGGGGGTGGCATTTCCCTTAGGTGAGCGTTCATCACCTTTGCCGGCTCACCTACAAAGGGCAACTCGCCGCTCAAGGCCCAGTACAGAAGAATCCCCGCAGAGTACACATCGGAAGCGGGGGTGGGCGGCTGGCCCCGAATCTGCTCTGGAGCTAAGTAGGCGATGGTGCCCAGGCGCAGCCTTTGCGCGAAGCGCTCGCTGGTGGGCCCGGAAAGGTCGAAGTCAACCAGGCGAGCCTGGCCGGTGCCGTCTACAACCAGGTTGTCTGGCTTGACGTCGCGGTGTACCAGGTTGCGGCTGTGCATGTGGGCTAGGGCCTCGAGGAGCTGCTGGAAAACCTGCAACACCTTGCTGGGGTGATCCTTGCGCCACTCGGAAAATCGGGCCCCGGGAGCGAAGGCCAGCAGTACCGCGGGGTTTTCACTCCCGTCGTGGGGTACGCTGAGCCGGGCCAGCACCGGGTTTATGTGAGGGTGGGAGAGCTGCTGCCCTACCTTCCACTCGCGGTCAGCACGTCCTTCATAGCCTTCGGGAAATACCTTCAAGGCATAAGGCTGACCGTGCACGTCGAAGGCCAGATAAACGGTGGCCAAGGCCCCGCGGGCAATAGGACGGATGACCTTATAGCGGCCCTCCAGGGTGATTCCAGCCAGCCCCACACCCATCACTATACTGGCTTTGGCAGAGGGCTGGGGGCTATTTCAACCCTGGTCCAGGGTAGAATCGGGCTGTGCGGGGTCTGGTTCTCTCGGGAGGTGGGGCTCGAGGCCTGGCCCATATCGGTGTGCTGGAAGTCCTCGAGGCCCAGGGCTTCGAGGCCGACGTAGTAGCCGGCACCAGCATGGGCGGGGTGATAGGGGCTTTGTATGCTTCAGGCAAAGGGCCCACGGAGATTCTCGAAATTGCCCGCTCGACCCCCTGGCTGCGCTTGTTGGATCTGGTACCTCGGCCTGGTCTCATCTCTCAGCGGGGTCTGCGCGATTTTCTGGCCAGATACCTACCGCCTTACTTCGAGGCGCTGAAGCGCAAGCTGGTGGTGACGGCGGTAGACCTCGAGGCCGGTAAACTGACCTATTTTTCCCGGGGCGACCTGCCCGGGGCGGTGCTGGCTTCGGTGGCTTACCCTGGGCTGGTGGCCCCGGTGGTCTACCAGGGGCGAACCTACGTGGATGGCGGGGTGCTCGACAATCTGCCGGTGGATGCGGCCCGGTTTATGCAGGCCCACTACGTGCTGGCCGTGGACGTAACCCCTGAGATACAGCGGCCAGGCGTCCCTCGCTCGACCATCGGACAGGTGCGCCGGGCCATCGACATCATGCAAAACCACCTTACCGCAGCCCGCCGCTCGCTGTACCCCCCCGATCTTTACATCCGTCCGGACCTTCCGGGGGTGGGCCTCGAGCAGTTTGCTCGCTTGGAGGAGATTGTAGAAGCCGGACGTAGGGCTGCTTCGCAGGTGCGGCTGCGCGGCCCTACTTCAAACGGTTGAGGAGTTCCTGGGCCTCCTTAAAATCTGGGCGCAGCCGCAGGGCTTGCTCGCACTGGGCCTGGGCCCCGGCTTTGTCGCCCAGAAGCTCGTTGGCCCGGCACAGCCAGTAACGGTAGAGGGGGTTGTTCCCATCCAGGGCTACGGCTTTGGTAAAGTTGAAGCGGGCCTTCTGATAGTCTTTCATCTCGAGGAATACCTGGCCCAGGCCAGCGTAGGCATCGGGGAAGCGCACCGGTGAAAGGGCGATGGCCTGTTGGTAGGAGACCCCCGCCTGCGGCCAGTCCTTTTTCTCGTAGTAGGCATCCCCACGCCGTAGCCAGGCCTCGGCGTTGCCGGGGCTCAGGACCACAGCCTGGTCGAGGTGCTCAATGGCCTGCTCCACGTTGCCCCGCAGCAACAGCAGGCTGCCGTACTTGATGCGCAGGCCAGCGTTTTTGGGCGCAGCCTTTACCGCCTCGTCGTAGTGCTTGAGGGCCTCCTCCCACTTACTCTGGCGAATGTAGATATCGGCCAAAAGCGCCCGCACTACGGGTTCGTCCTTGAGGGTCAGCGAACGCTGGATGGACTCGACCGCCTGGTCGAGACGGTTTTGGTAGGCCAGCACCGCGCCGCGTGTGGCGTAGATAGGGGCGTATTTGGGGTTGACCCGCTCGGCCTCTCGCAGGGCGCTCAAGGCCTGATCCAAGAGACCTTTGGCAGCCTCGCGGTTCTCCGCCAGGAGGTACTGGCGCATGTAGACCTGGGCTAGGGCCACGTAAGACTGAATATAGCTGCTGTTGAGGGTAATGGAGCGCCGCAGGTTTTCAATGGCCGCGGTGAAGCGGCCCAGCTCGGACTGCACTCGAGCTAAAAGATAGAGATTCTCGGCGCTGGGCGCATCCCGCACGGCCCGCTCACAGGCGGGCAGCGCGGCTTCCGGACGCCCCGCATCGAAGAGCAAGGCGCATAGGCTGGCCTGGGTCTGGGGTCGCGAAGGGGATTGGGCAGGGTTTTGCTGAGCCAGCACACCCCCTGCCACCAGGGCCACCGCAAAGAACCAAAAACGCATCATCTTCCTCCTGCTCTTAGGGCTTGCTGGGGCATTTTACCAGGCCCCAACGGGCATCGTTCGGTTTGACGGTCATAGAATGTAGCGGGAGAGATCGGGTGAGGCCAGCACATTGCCTAGTCTTGCCTCCACATACTCCTTGGTAATTTCCACCCGCCCCAGGTTGGTCTGGAAAGAAACCTCCTCTAGCAAACGCTCCAACACGGTCGAAAGCCGTCTAGCGCCAATATCCTCCAACTCTTGGTTAGCTTGGTGAGCGAACCGGGCCACCGCCTGAATGGCTTCAGGGGTGAAGTGAAGCTCGGTTTCATCGGCGGCGAGCAGGGCCTGGTACTGCTTGATGAGGGAGTTTTCCGGTTCTTGCAGAATTCGCTCGAACTCATGGGGCCCCAAAGGTTCCAGCTCTACCCGGATGGGAAACCGCCCCTGGAGTTCAGGGATTAGATCAGAAGGCTTGGAAACGTGAAAAGCGCCTGCGGCGATAAAAAGCACGTGGTCGGTAGAAACCGGGCCCAGCCGGGTCGAGACCACGGTACCCTCCACGATGGGTAGGAGGTCGCGTTGCACCCCTTCCCCCGAGACGTCCGGCCCGCCGACGGCCCCCTTGCCGCGGGCGATCTTGTCTATTTCATCAATGAAGACGATGCCCTCCTCCTGGGCCCGCCGCAGGGCTTCCTGGGTGGCCTCTTCCTTGTCGACCAGCCGCTCGGCTTCCTGGTTTTTGAGTACCTCGAGGGCCTCCCGCACCCGCAGCCTTCGGCGCACCTTGCGCTGGGGCATCAGCCCTTTGAGCATCTCTTGGAGTCCTTGCATCTGCTCGCCGCCGAACATGCCCGCCAGGGGTAGCCGGGCTTCCTCGGCCACCTCGACTTCTACCCAGTGGTCGTGGTAGCGGCCTGAGCGCACCTCGAGGGGCGTGACCCGCAGAATCGAGGCCACCTCTTCCTCGGCCAGGCTTTGCGCCCGGCCTTCCACCTTGGCCTTCATCTCCTGCAGGACCAACTGGTAGGAGGCTTCGGCCAGGTCGCGCACAATGGAGTCCACATCGCGGCCCACGTAGCCCACCTCGGTAAACTTGGTGGCCTCTACCTTGAGGAACGGAGCCCCCGCCAGCCGGGCCAGGCGGCGGGCGATCTCGGTTTTGCCTACCCCGGTGGGGCCGATCATCAAGATGTTTTTGGGGGTGACCTCGCGGGCCAGTTCGGGGGGTAGCTTTTTGCGCCGCATGCGGTTGCGCAAGGCCACCGCCACGGCTCGCTTGGCCGCAGCCTGGCCCACGATGTGTTTGTCTAGCTCGCGTACGATTTCTGCTGGGGTTAGATTCATTCGCTACCCCCAAGGCTCAAGACCTGGGTGGGCTGACCGCTGGTGTAAAGGTCGATTTCGCCGGCCAGACGGATGGCCTGTTCGGCAATTTGTGGGGCCGAAAGGTTGGAAAAGCGCAGCAGGGCCTTGGCTGCGGCCAGGGCGTAAGGGCCGCCTGAGCCTACCGCAATAACCGGTTCGTCGGGGGTGAGGACCTCGCCGCTGCCGGAGAGCAGAAGGAGGGTGTCGCGATCCGCCAGCACCAGCATAGCCTCGAGGTTGCGCAACACCCGGTCGGTGCGCCAGAGCTTGGCCGTTTCAATGGCCGCGCGGGAAAGGTTGCCCTTGGCGTTGGCCAGAGCCCCCTCGAACTTTTCCAGCAGGGTGAGGGCATCGGCCACAGCCCCGGCAAAGCCTACCAAGACGCCACTGCCCACCTCGAGGCGCCGTACCTTAATGGCCCCGGTCTTCATTACGGTCTGCCCCAGGGTCACTTGCCCATCGCCTGCAATTGCGGTGACACCGTCTCGACGTACTGCCACAATGGTGGTGCCGTGCATGCCCATTCCACCGGAATCTAGCGCTTCAGGGTGAAGCAGGAATGAGAGGTAGGCCAGGCTAGAGGCCCTTGAAACCCTCGGGAATCGGTAGTGCACGTATACGATTCAAAGGCCACCAGACGGCGCTAGCCCGCCCCGCGATGGCCTCTGCCGGCACCGGCCCAAAGGTGCGCGAGTCTTCTGAGCCGCCGAAGGTGCGGTTATCTCCCATCACAAAGTAGTAGCCAGGCTTGAGCTTGAGAGAGCCAGTGAAGCAGTGTTCGCCGTTGTAGCTTTTTTCCAGGTCAGTCGAGCTGGGGGGGGTTAGCATCTCCAGAGTGGGCCGGAGGAAATCAGGCACCTGTTCGGGGGCAAAGCGGATTTGTTGCTGGGTGATTAGGGCCACCAGCCGTCCGTTTTGGTAGCAGACCACCGGGTAGCTGTCCGGGTAAGGCATCAGCGAGGCGGTGATGTGTACCTCGTTGAGGGGCTGGCCGTTGATGTAAACCACCCCTTCGCGCAGGCTGACCTCGTCTCCTGGCAGCCCGATGATGCGCTTTATAAAGAAGGCCCGGAACTGAAAGCCCAGAATAGGAAACTGGGCTACGGCGTTGGGGGTACCTTCCGGCGGCTTGACGATGGCCACCTCGCCCCTGGCCCATTGCATCAGGCCAAAGCGTACCAGCCAGGTCTCGTACTTGGGGACGAAAACCCGCTCGCCGTTGAGCAGGGTGGGGTTCATGGAGCTACCCACCACCCCCACGGTGGTAAAGACAAAAGTGGTCACCAGGAAAGCCAGCAAAAGGGCCTCGCCCACCTGGCGAAACCATTCTCTGAAGAGATAATCCCAAAGTTTGCGCATCGTAAAGATCCTCTACTTTAGGCCCTAGCATACTTTAGGCCAGGCCCATCTTACCGAGCCAGGTTTATACCATATGAGGCTAAAGGAGGTGGCTCCTAGTCTTGAGATATTCCCAGCACAATCCTGCCCCTTGTACCTTCCACGGCCTTTGGTACGGTGCAAACAATGCGCGCTACTCAAGGAGGCCAGGGGGCGCAGGCTAAGCAACTTTGACCCATATCTTTCGGTTACAAGTTCTGCTAGCCTAGGCGTAGGAGGCGTTACATTTTTCATAACAAAAAATGTTACCCTGGTAACACCATGCCAGCAGAAGCCATAAGTTTGCTGCTTTTTCTGGTTACGGCTTGCCTGGTTTTCCTGCCCAGCTGGCTGGCTCGAGCCATGGCTGAGCGCCGCCGGCGGCGCGAGCTACAGGCCCTCGAGCGCATGCATCGCTTTGCCCGCAAGTACAATACTTTTGTGCGCAATCACCATGGGGTGCGCTATGTGGTGGTCTTGGGCAAGCAGGGTTTCCACTACATGCTGTGGGGCCAGTTGGTGAGCCGGCAGAGGTTGCTCAAAGCCCTGGGAGAAGAACACGAGCGGGTGCTTTTGAAGGCCGAGAGCGAGGAGAGCCGGCATGGTCCAGTTCCAACCACCATTACGGTTCCGGCCTGAGCCTGTCCCTAGTGTGTGTTGAAGCCCATGTCGAAGTGAAGCAGCCACCACTGATGCTGTGCGGGGTTGTATTCCAGGACGGCGTAGCCCAGATCAGCGAAGGCAAAGTAGGTTCCATGCCCGTTGATAAGGGGCGGGATACCCAGCTTGGTTCGTAGGGCTGCGTTGAGAATGCCGCCGTGGGCGACCACCAGATACCGGCCAGGGCCTCGGTTCACCAGCTTTTGTACAGCTATAGCAGCCCGGCTGTAGGCCTCCCACTGGCTTTCACCTTGTGCCGCCGAAGGGCTCATATGGTCCGCGGAAGGCGGGTCGGGGAAAGCGTTTTTCCGCTTCCTCAAAGCTGAGCCCGGCCAACTGGCCGTTGTCTAGCTCCATCCAGTCGGCTTCCAGTTCAAGCGGTGCTCCCAGGCCTTGGCTCATGACCTCGGCCACGGCTCTGGCGCGAATGAGTGGACTGGAGATGATGCAGTCAAAGCGTACTCCTGAGGCTTTGAAGCCCTCCAGGCGCTTTTGGGTCTGCTGGTACCCCAAAGAGGTGAGCGGCGCGTCGTAGCGGCCTTCGTGGACCTTTTCATCGTCGGCTTTGGAGCGCCCGTGGCGCAGTAGGGTGATGTGAAGCATGAACGGATTCTACCCTGCGTACTGTGTGGGTAGTTGGTATAGGATTGAAAGCGTGAAAATAGGTGTAATGGCAGTTCAAGGTGATTTTCGTGAGCATAAGGCCATGCTCGAGGCTTTGGGGGTGGAGACCCTCGAGGTGCGCCTGCCGCGTGACCTCGAGGGGTTGTCCGGGCTGATTGTGCCGGGGGGGGAGTCGACCACCATTGGCATGCTAGCCCGAGAATACGGCCTCGAGGCCGCAGTGCGCCAGCGGGTGGAAGAGGGGTCGTTGGCGGTATGGGGCACCTGCGCGGGGGCCATCTGGTTGGCCAAGGATATTCCCGAGTTCCCCGACCAGCCCCGCCTGGGCACGCTGGATATTGCGGTGCAGCGCAACGCCTATGGCCGTCAGGTGGAGAGCTTCGAAGAGGATTTGCAGATTGAAGGTTTAGATGGCCCTTTTCATGCATTTTTTATTCGAGCCCCAGTAATTCTGCGGGTGGGCCAAGGGGTAGAGGTGCTGGCCCGACACCAGGATGAGGTTGTTCTAGTGCGCTCAAGAAACCAGTTGGCTGGTACCTTCCATCCAGAGCTGACGCAGGATAAGCGGTTGCATGAGTATTTTTTGCAGATGACGAGGGGGCTAAGTCAATAGCAGATTAGTTTCACGAGCGGAATAAATCGTGAAAGAACTCACTAATACCCCAACACTCCCGCACAAACCCCAGCCGTAGAATAAGGTGTTTTATGGCAGGACTGGAAAACCGCAAAGCTCGTCACGACTACGAAGTCCTCGAAACTCTCGAGGCTGGTTTGGTGCTACAGGGCACCGAGGTCAAGTCTATACGGGCAGGCCAGGTGGACTTTACCGGTACCTTCGCCCGTTTCCAGGATGGCGAGCTTTTTTTAGAAAACCTTTATATTGCCCCTTATGAGAAAGGAGGCTATACCAACCACGACCCCCGCCGACCCCGCAAACTTTTGCTACACCGTCACGAGTTAAGCAAGCTCAGAGGCCGGGTGGAGCAGAAAGGGCTGACCCTGGTGCCTCTTAGGCTTTACTTTAACGAGCGAGGCAAAGCCAAACTGTTGCTAGCCTTGGCTCGAGGCAAGCGCTACCACCAAAAGCGAGCCGACGACAAACGGCGAGCTATTCAGCGCGAGCTGGAAAACTGGTAAACTGCACCACCTTGCGCTTCTAATCTGGCTTAAGTAAAACAGTAGCGATTGGACTTTGCATGCACCGAATATTCCTTGCCCTGCTTCTGTTCTTTGGCCTAGGGCTAGGCCAGTACGAAAACCGCCTCTTGGTAGGTTCGCAGGAGGGCCAAGCCATCTACCCGGCAGAAGGCTCGCTGGCCTATGGCCCGGCCCGGTTCATCGCCGATGGGCTGGGGCTGGGCTACGTAGAGGCCTCGGGGCGGCTTTACCTCAGCCTGGGCAGCCGGGTAGCCGCATTTAACATTAGCGACCAGGGCGCCCAAGCCCTACAGTCTTTGGATGCCTACCGTTTCCAAGGGGAGCTTTGGGTGCCGGTGCGGGAGCTGGCCCGAAGCCTGGACCTCTACTACCGCAGCGACTACGGGGCCCCCGTTCTGGCCCTACGCCCTGCCCGGCTACTTAGCGTAGAGCGGGCAATGGCCGCAGGCGTGGAGCGCTACATTTTGCGCTTCGACCGCGACGTCCAAGCGCGGCTGCTGGCCAACAACCCACCCCGCCTGGCCCTGATTGGCGTGAGCCAGACCCCCGACCCACCACCGGGAGGAGCCATTAGCTTTAGCCAGGAAGCCTGGGGGACGGAGATATACCTCCCCCAGGGCAGCGACCCCCCGCGCCTGCTGTTTTTGCCGCAACAGGTCATTGTGGAGCGGGGGAGTTTTGCCCGCAGGCCCAAGGTGGTGCTCGATGCAGGGCATGGGGGTAGTGACAGTGGCGTCGTAGTGGGGAACCTGCGGGAAAAAGACCTGGTGTTGAGCCTGGCCCAGCGGGTACAGAGGTTATTGCAGGCCCGGGGCCTCGAGGTCATTCTGACCCGTAATGCCGACCGCGAGGTGCCCCTACTGGCCCGGGCCCAGTACGCCAGCACGGCCCAAGTCTTCCTTAGCCTACACGCCGCAGCCGGTAGCCAAATTCGCATCTACAGCCACCCGGAAATTCAAACCCTGCGCCTCTTGGAAAAAGGGCGCGAACTTTCGGCCCGTACTCCAGCCAACCGGCGGGCGCTGCTGGAGTACTTTGTGGCCCCTGCCGGCTCGGCAGCCCGACTGGCCCAGGCCTTGACCACAGGCTTGGCCGGTGCGGGCCTGGTGGCTAACCCTAGCCAGGAGGCCATGTACGTGCTATCCCTGGCAGGGGGGGCTGCTGTGCTGGTAGAGTTGGGCTTCGAGCAGCTTCGCACCCCACAGGGGCGGGAGCAGGTGGCCACGGTACTGGCCCAGGCCGTGCTGAGCTATCTGGGAGGTGTACGGCCATGAGGCGTTTTTTGAGTTGGATCAACCTGCTGGGCCTCTTGGTTTTGCTGCTGGCCGGGGTTGCGCTGTGGTTGCTACAGCAGCACGAGGAAGGCTCTAAGCCGCTCAATCTACCCTCCGACTTGGAAATCCGAGGCCAGCGCACCATCAAGCTCTACTTTGCGAACCGCACCGGCGATGGACTGGTGGTTGAGGAACGCAACATCGAGCTAGCCGAGGGGGAGTATGTGCTGAACCGGGTAATGCAAGAGCTGGTGCGGGGGCCTCAGGTGCCGGGGGCTGCCCCTTTGGTGCCGGCAGGAAGCCCTGCCCCTACGGTTTTTCTACGAGAGGGTACCGCCTTGGTCGATTTACCCGCAGCCTACAGGCGGTTGGGTTACGGCACAGCGGGGGAGCTGGCCCTGATTTACGGTATCGCTAACACCCTTCTGGAATTTAAGGAGGTGCAGCAGGTGAAATTCCTGCTGGAAGGGCAGGAGGTGGAGAGCCTGGGCCACCTGTCGCTCCTGGATCCCTTCCGCCGGCAGGGCCCGTAGTACCGGGGCAGGAGGGGTTTGACCTAAAAGAAATCCCATGATAATCGAACGCTTGACTTTGCAAGGCTTCAAGTCCTTTGCCGAACGAACCCGTCTCGAGTTCGGCCCGGGCATATGGGGCATTGTAGGCCCTAACGGGTCAGGCAAGAGCAACCTGGTGGAGGCCTTACGCTGGGTGGTGGGGGCCCGGGCACGGGAGCTGCGAGGGGAGGAGGCCCTTTCCCTGCTGTTCCACGGCTCGGAGGGCAAGGCCCCACTGGGTTTTGCCGAGGTGAGCCTCGAGCTGGGTGGGAAGGGTCGCCGCATCCAGATTAGCCGCCGCCTCGATCGCGATGGCCTCAGCGAGGTGCGTTTGGATGGGGCGCGCAGCAGCCTGCGCCAGATAGAACAGGCCCTTTTGGGTACCGGCCTTTCCCGCAGCGGGTACGCCATTGTGGGCCAGGGAGAGGTGGGGCAGATTTTGCAAGCTGGGCCTGCGGTGCTGCTGGCCTACCTAGAGGAGGCCGCCGGTCTGCGGGCCGTGGCCCAGGCCAGCCAGGTAGCCCACCAGCGCTTGGAACAGGCGAGCCTCGAGTTAGAGCAACGAACCCAGGAGTTGCGCGAACGCCAAAGCATAGCGGAGGAAAAAGCCCAGCAGGCCGAGCTTGCCCAACGGGCTACCGCTTTGGCTGCGCACAGCCTGGCCTTGCGGAAAAGCCTTCTGCAAGCCCGCATCCGCGAGGCTGCCCAGGAAGCCCGGGCAGCCCAGGAAAAAGCCCAGCACCTCGAACAGGAACAAAGCCAAGCCCGGATGCGCCTAGAGGCGCTGGAAAAGGAGAAAGCCCTGGCTATGGAGGCGCTCGAGGCAGCCCAGAACACCTACAGCGAGGCTTTGCGGCGGGCAGAGGAGCTTAAAGGTGAGCTGCGCTTAACAGAACAAGAACGAGGCACCCTGGAAGGGCTGCTGCGCCGATTAAGCACCGAGCTGGCCGAGGTTGCTGAGCGCCTCCGCCGGCTCAAAGCCCTACCCGAGCCCACCCCACCGGGCCAGCCCGAGCCCGAGCCAGAGGCCCTGGGGCGCTACGAACAGCGCCTACGCGAGCTGCAAAGCACCTTGCAAATTGAGGAAAGGCAGGCACGGACGCAGCAACAAGCCTATGAACGCTATCTGCAAGCCCAGGCCACCTACCAGGCGCAAAAACGCGCTTTTGAGGAAGCCCAGGCGCAAAAAGCCACCCTCGAGGCTGAGGCTTCGCGCCTCGAGCAGGCCCTGTCGGCCCTAGCCAAACAACTGGCCGTAGCCCGGCAGCGCGAACGCGAGCTACGCGCAGGGTTAGACGCTTTGGTGAGGGAGGAAGGACAGCGCCGCAGCGAAGCCCAGGCCGCTTCGGCAGAAGCCCGCCGCCTCGAGGCTTTCCTGCGGGCGGGCTCCGACCTGGCGGAGGGCCCCAAAAAAGTCCGCGATTCCGGCATCCCGGGCCTAATTGGGGTGGTGGCCGACCTGATCCGGGTGCCTTCGGGCTTAGAGCTGGCCCTCGAGGTGGCCCTGGGGGGCCGCATGCAATGGGTGCTCACCCAGGACGAGCGAGCGGCTCAGGCCGCGGTGGCCTATTTGAAGCAACATGGCGGGCGGGCCACCTTCCTGCCCCGAACCCTTATTGCGCCGCGCGCGGCGCATTTAAGGCGGGCCGAGCGTTCCTTTAGCCAAAGCGGTCAGCCCGGCGTGGTGGGCCTGGCCCGCCACCTGGTAGAGCTACCCGCCTGCCCCGAGGCCCTGCCCACCCTGCTGGGTGAGACCCTGGTGATGGAGAACTTAGAAGCCGCCTTAGCCCTTTGGCGAACAAGTAAACATCCTCCCAGGATGGTCACCCTGGAGGGTGAGCTACTGGAGCACAGCGGGGCCATTACCGGTGGGCGTATCCAGCGCGGTGGGCAGATGCTGGCCCTACGGCGCCGCTACCAGGAGGCCCAGGCCGAGGCCGAACGCCTAGAGGCCGAGGCCCAGGCCTTGCAGGCCCGTGTACAGGCCCTTAAAACCGCCCTAGCCGAGCTAGGCCTGGCAGAGCTGGAGCGCCAGCAGACCGAGCTTTCCTCCGAGTTAAAAGCCTTGCAAGGCAGTCTGGCCCGCTTTCAAGCCCTGACCCAGCCCGAGGCCCCCTCTCCGGTAGCGCCCCCTCCACCCGAGAGGTTGGAGGCCCTGCGCCAGGAAGGCGAAGCCCTGAGGGAAGCGCTATCCCGGGCGCGCGAGCTTGGGGCAAGCTGGCAGCGCTACCGCGAAAACCTGGAGCGCTACCAAGAGGCTCAAGCGCAGGCCAAGGCCCTCGAGCTTCGCCAACAACAGCTAAAGAGCGAGCAGAGCGAACTGGAAAAGCGCCTGGTGGCCCTCCAGGCCCGCCGGGCTGCACTTGAGCAGGCCCGCCAGGCCCTGAACCTAGCGGATTTGGAAGGGCACCTCCAGGCGGCCCGGGGCCGTACCCGGGCACTAGCTGAGGAGGAAACCCGCCTGCTGGCTCGTACCAACGCCATTCTCGCCGACCTCGAGGCGTTGCACCTGACCCGGGCCCGCCGCGAGGCCGCCATCGAGACCCTGGAACAAGAGCTGGCCAGCCTGCCGCCAGGGCCACCGGCTAGCGAAGAGGGCCCCTCACGTAGCCTGGCCCGCACCCTGGCCGAGGTTGAGGCTGCTTTGGAGGCTTTGGGCCCGGTCAACCATCTAGCCGAACAGGAGTATGCCCTACTGACTGCCGAGGTACGTAAGCTTGAGCAGGCCCTGGAAGAATCAGCGCAGGTCGTACGCCGCCTCGAGGCCGAGCTGCAGTGGGTAGAGGCCGAGTACCAAGAGCGCCTACAGGAAGTCTATGGGGTTTTCAAGGAAAGGTTTGCTCACTATGCCCACGCCTTACTCGAGGCTGAGGCTGGACTGGAGCGTACCCCGGCTGGCCTCGAGCTGGTGCTAAAGCCGGCAGGCAAGCGAACCATTCACCTGAACCTCCTTTCCATGGGCGAGCGCACCATGGGCGCGTTGGCCTTTTTGTTTGCCCTTTCGGCGCTTGGGCAGCGCAGCTCGGGCCTACCCATTGCCGTACTGGACGAGGTGGATGCCCCCTTAGACGAAGCGAATATCCAACGCTTTTGCCGCTTTTTGCAGCACTTTAAAGATCAGACCCAGTTCATTCTGGTTACCCATCAAAAGCGCACCATGGAGGCCTGCGATGGCCTTTATGGCGTGACCACCGAGCGGGGGCTCAGCCGGGTGTACAGCATCAAACAGGAAAAGGCGCTCACCTAAGGCCCTACCCTCCCAGTGGCCCCTCGAACAGGCTGTGCAGCTGGAGGGGCTCGAGCTCCTTTTGCTCCCCACTTTCCAGGTGTTTTAGCGTGATTACCCCTTTGGCCCGCTCGCCCTCGCCCAGAAACCCCACGTACTTGGCCCCTTTCTTGAGGGCTTCCTCCAGGGCCTTGCGGGGACTTTTAGGGGTGTAGCCCATCTCCACCGAGACCTTGGGGCGTAGCTGTTCGGCCAGGGCTAAGGCCTCTATCTTGGCGGCCTCGTCCAGGGGGGCCAGGTAAAGGATAGGGGAGGGATCCGGGGGAATAGCCACCCCTTCTTCCTTCAGGGCAATAGCCACCCGCTCGACCCCGATGCCGAAGCCCACCCCCGGCACCCGTGGCCCCCCCAGCATCTCCGAAAGCCCGTCGTAGCGCCCCCCACCCCCCAGGGCCGACTTGGCCCCGATGCGGGCGTGGTGCACCTCCCAGGCGGTGCGCACGTAGTAGTCCAGCCCGCGCACGATGCTGGGGTCCACGCGGTAGGGCACCCCCAGCCAATCCAGGTAGGCGCAAACCTGCTGGTGGAAGGCTTGCGCCGCCGGGCCTAAAAACTCGAGCATAGGCTTGAGCTTGCGCTCGGCCAGAATGGCCTGGTCGGCTTCGCTTTTGGAGTCCAGAATGCGCATGGGGTTGGTCTCCAGGCGGGCCTGGGAGTCGGGCGAGAGCCTGCTGGCAAAGGGGCTGAGCTGTTCGCGCAGGTACTGGTTGTAGCGGGTGCGGTCCTCGGGGTCGCCCACCGAGCCCAGCTTGACCTCGAGCTGCTTCAGGCCCAGGCTCTTGTAAATCCGCACCATCAGGGCAATAGCCTCGGCATCCAGGAGGGGGTCGGCCAGGCCTAGGGCCTCGTAGTCGATTTGGTGGAACTGCTTGTAGCGCCCCTTTTGCTGCCGCTCGCCACGGAAGATGGGGCCCCAGGTGAACAGCCGTACCGGCTGGGGCCAGACCTTCATGCCGTGCTCGTTGTAGGCCCGCACAATGGCCGCCGTCGGCTCGGGGCGCAGGGCCAGAAGCCGCCCGCCGCGGTCTTCCAGCACGTACATTTCCTTTTTGACCACAATGTCGGAGGTCAGGCCCACCCCTTTTTGGAAAACCTCGAGGTACTCGAAGATGGGGGTATGGATCATCTGGGCCCCCGCCCCGCGCAACACCTCTTCCGCGGTCTTTAGGATGTAACGGAAGACCGGTTCTTGAAAGGGATACTCCTTGGCCTGGGCGAAGATGTCGTTGGTTCCGGGAACGGCCTTCAACATAAGGGTTATTCTAAGGGGCTTTTTCGCACCCCTTCTTTTTGCCGGCCTTGCTAAAAGGCGTAACGCCTTCCCTGGTCAAATGCACCACAAAGGCCTTCCGGGGCGACTAATATTTTTCGCATGAGATATATGGCCTTTGTAATGCTCTGTTGCAAAGTTCCCATAATGCAGCGAGATGACTAACGGTAGGCGTTGTAGACCAACGCCTTGACCCGGCACTCCCGCATCTGCAG
>FWPU01003648.1_pt1 | contig 21970 bp, 16 predicted proteins | sample 2228361 | NCBI WGS metagenome assembly FWPU01 (sample SAMEA103939777, study PRJEB20133) | metagenome
AAATGTCACAATTCAGATGCTCGAAGAGGCTGCCAGATCCAGTGGTATCAATGCAGAAGTCGAGTCAGATAAGCGATATCCAAGTGACTGGTCCGGCAATGCAGGTCGTCTAATTGTTGAAAATCCCGAGGGTCATAAGAAGAAGCGTATTCTTTTGACATTGGCAAAGGGTGTTCGTAAGATAGTGGCAAGACAAGAGGCTGAACGAATTGCAGCTGAAAAAAAGAGCAAAAAGCAAAGAAGATAGGTCTGGCAGAGACCTGCAAAAACTACGACGGCTGGGAAAGGTCCTTCATGTTTCTCGGAATGGACTACTTATTCTCAGAACGGATAAGACACCACCAATTGGTGCAAGGGTGGTCGATATAAACATAAATACAGTTGGTTTCATAATTGACGTCTTTGGACCAGTCAAGGAACCCTATGTTGCTGTGCGTCCTCAGAAGGGTATAGACACATTGGCTAGCGTTGGGCAAATATTGTATATGTATGGAATTTCACGCAAAGACAAGTGAGCGAACTTTACAAATTTTCTCTTTTAGAAAACTATACATGGATATATTCAGATGTACATTAAGATGCGATAAATGACAAGCAGCTTCCGAACATTAAATATGGAGCCGCGTAGTCATACGCAAGAATCATGTGTCTAGTCCAGGGTCATCAAAATGATTATATCCGATCAGATACTCGACACCTTACGCGCTGTCGGAAAGAACGGTCTATCTATCAAAGAACTTGAGACTAGACTTAAAATAGGCTCTAAAAGCATTATCGAAATACTTGAACAACTTATGGCTAAGGGATTAGTAATGCAAAAACAAGACTCTGAGGACATAAAATACTTGATACATAACGAAACGAGCGAGGGTACAACACCCACTCGTTCGTCTGACTTTAATGGTTGCCCTTGTTTCCACTGTCCAAAGATATCACGATGTGGTGTACGACAGACAGACTCCCCACTCATATGCAGAAGCCTCGATGAATGGATAGCAAGTGGAATCTCTTCTTAGGTACTGCTTGTTTGATCTTGTCTTATTGGTTCAGAGAGCAGGATGTATATCTCTGCGCTGGTCTTACGAGATGCGTCAGGTTTCAACAGACGAACACTAGTGAATTCAGAACGTAGGGATTGATAGAATTCTTCAAATCCATGTCCCCTAAAGACCTTCGTCAAAACTCTGCCATTTGGGCCAATCAACATCAGTGCCAGTTTGATGGTGGCCTCTACAAGAAAGAGTTGTCTTGCAACATCAACTTCCCAATTACCACTCACATGTGGCGAGCAGTCTGAAACAACAAGATCAACTCTTCCATTCGACGCACGCTGTATCTCTGCAATTGTTTCCGGGCTTGTGATGTCGCCCCGTATGAACTTTACACGCGGAATTGCTTTCATTGGGTTCAGATCTACCGCAATAATCTCTAGACTCCCTTTCATCTCTCTTAGTACTTGTGTCCATCCACCGGGACTACAACATAGTTCCAATACCTTGTTTACATTATCAAGTAACCTATACTGGCGTATGATCTGTTTTAATTTGAATGCAGCTCTGCTACGATAACCCTGGGCCTTTGCAGCTCTGTAGTAATGTTCCTTCTTCCGGTCTCCCTTAGGTCGTCCCATCTTGTCAATTTACCCTCTGATTTTGACGAATCGTTTCGACTACTGCAGCAACTGGTGCATCTGTTCTTATGGCTGTTGGTCTAAACGACGTACGTGACACTCTATGACCAGCTTCAGTAAGTCCCTGTATTACTGTGGTTATGCTTGGCGGGATGTAGCCATATCTGTCACATAATGTATGCGTGTCAATATAGACATGTTTTGTCAGTGAACTCTCTGCATGCATTAAAGATATCAATCGTCGTGCACGTGGTTGCAGTTCATGGTGTTCTCTCATAATATCTTCTGCAATCTGAAGCAGAGTTGGATCATATAGTTCTCCAATCCAAAGAGGTCCAGCAGTGTAAAGCGTTCCAGAACATCTATTTAATGCATGTATAAACTCATATTTATCGTATATATGTTGTAGGGGAACACTATCAACTTGCATACATGTGGAACAGTATCTTATAATACCCATGTGGTGTGATGCGTCATCAACTGCGCTACGATCTGCATCGAGCCATAACCATACTCTGACATAGTGGTCCGCACTCAATACTGCTAACGGCTTTACACAGAAGTCATTCATACCACCAACAATGAACGAAAGACCAATCAATAGTCTAACACCGATCTCTTGTGAAATGGATGATCTTAGTGATAGTCCACCATACCGCCGTTGGGCAACGTCCGGATGAACACCACACAATACCGGCATATCTGTGGCTGTGACCGCAAGTAGACCTCCTCTAAAACTCATGGACTGAACGGATGCATTCAAAAAAGGAGCTGGTGTTCCAAATGGATCTATATCGACAAAATCAAACCATTTGTTAATAGACTCTGTAAGCAATAGAGTACGTGCATCACCTTGTTTGACTGTTGCTCTATCATTCAGCCCATTTATTTCGATATTCTTCTGTGTCACAGCCACTGCAATCGGATTTGCATCAAACATCATAGCAGACATATTGTCCGAGCACTCACGTAGATACCTTAATGTTCGGACACCACAGCCTGCTAGTGGCTCACAGATATTCTGAATTGGTCTTCTTTTGAGAATGGCTGACAATAGCACCACCGAAACGTCCCTGTTCAAATGCATTCTAGGATTATAGAATACTGGCATTGCTGAGGTGGGTTGCCCCTTTTGGTGGCTATAGATGTCCACATCTGCACTCAGAAATCGGACTCGACCTTCAATATACTCCCTTAGAATTGTCACGTTCCTCCTGATGTCACAGATATCTAATAAGTGACGCGTTGTAAAAAGAGTTAATCAAACTCTATTTATAGGGCGAAGAGAGTAAAATTCGGTGTGTTGTCATATGTTACGTTTTGGTATAGTTCCTTTGGAGTTTAAACCGGTTGTTGATCGTATTGTTGTTGATGGTATTCCTGACTTTTCAAGATTCAATATTTTGGATATAATACGTGATGTTAGGAAGGCTGAACAGATCAATATAGTGGAAATCACGATGGACATTGCACATGTCATTCCCAACTCCCTGACCTCTCAGGTGATTTCAAAACTTGCTGATCTGCGAGATGAATTGCATATAAGTTACACCGTACACCTTCCATTGTGGTCTATTGAACTATCGAGTTTTAATACATACATACGAAAGGCCAGTGTCAACTGTACTGTGGATTCGATTAAACTTGTAGAACCACTGAATCCTGAGGTCTACGTTCTTCATGCAACAGGTGCTCTTGCTGCTGAGTTCTCTCGACTTAAGTTACCGGCCGGCATGGTGGAATTAATCTGCGGTTATATGGCTGCATATGCAACAGATAGCGTACGGGAGATACTCACTAAAACAGAGATCAATTCTCGTAGATTGGCGATAGAGAATGTAGAGTTTCCCGTTTCAATAACCAGACAAATAGTTGAAGACTGTAACACCAGTATCTGTTTTGATACAGGTCATCTACTGACTCATTATTCTGGTACCGAATCAATAATTGACTTTTACAGAGCACATCGTGACCGAATTATTGAGATTCATCTTCATGACGGTCGCTATAGAGAACTAAATGGCATACCAATACACAATGATCACATGGCCCTGGGACAGGGTGATATGCCAATACGTGAGTTTCTTGTTCAACTTATTGACTCACATTTTAAGGGGCCTCTTGTGTTTGAACTCACTGCAAAAGAAGTCAATGAATCCCTCAACTGTATAAGGCGCATACTACCAGAGGCTTTTGATTGTTCAATATGATCTAAACAAAATTATAATTCTCCTCAAAAGTATGACAGGTTACATGATCAGAACCAAACAACACTTTGGTTTCTATGTAAAATCTCATCCTGGGTAACTTTGTGTACTTTTGTTTCTGTTTACAACCGTAACCTCTATAAACGGTGAATATGTGTAGCAAAATTGAAAGTGGGCCTGTCGCTCAGCATGGTTACAGCGTCGCTCTGATATGGCTAAGTCCTCTTGGCTGATACCTCTGACAGGCGAAGACCGCCGGTTCAAATCCGGCCAGGCCCACCATCTATCTATTTGCTATGTATTGAATCAAACATAGTCTGTTATTGATAGTCATGTGCTGTTTCTGGCATCTTTTTTTTGTTCATGCTAATGTCACAAAAATCCTGTTTTATATGAAGTCTGTCTTCTATCATTTAGATCGATTCTCTTACGAGTCTGATACCGGACACGTTTCATCAGATTACAATAGTGAACTTATTACGTTTTGAGAAATATTGTTGATTTGTGCTGTTTTATCGATGCATTAACCATGACAACTAACAATATCGCTCCCAAGACAAACTAACATTGACAGCTGTCGTGTTCCTATTTTGTATTTAGTACTATAAATTCAGCTTGAAGATGTATTCATCATCCTGGATATTGAGTCTGCTCTCAATTATCTTCCCTGTCTTATGCAGGAATCTGATCATTGGATAGTTTCGAGGATGAACATATGCAATGAATGCCTTTACACCCTTGCTCTTGGCAATTCTCATCAGATGGCTCAATATGAATGAGCCGATGCCTCTGTTCTGATATTCGTCTAATACCAGCAGTGCGAACTCGGCCTCATTGGTATTTCTATTGAGCAAGTACCTTCCTGCACCTATGATCTTCTCGGTCTTCTCTTTTGCATGTGGTGGGTTTATGACTGCGACAATGCTTATGTCTCTCGATTGGTCAACATTATAGAAGTCTTGTAGTGTCTGTCGTCGAAGACTCTTAAGCGGCGTAAGAAATCTAAAGTAGATTGACTCCTCTGAGAGATTATAGAATAATTCCTTAATTCTGTCAGAATCATCAGGCCGGATGAGTCGTAGAGTAACCTCTATGGGACCATCTGGGCCCTTGAAGGACTCTCTTGTTTCATATTCTGTTGCAAAATACGTTCCTTGTACAAGAAATGGGACTTGATCTTCAAATACGTATTTCATCTTCTTTGCGGCCTCAAGTAGTTCATTTCTGAACTTTGGATGTGCAATAGCAATTAGGGACAGAACTCGTTCCCTAATTGTCTTACCGTGAAGTACTGCGAGACCGTACTCTGTAACCACAATATCTACATCCCCTCGTGTTGTTACTACGCCTGCCCCCTCACTCAGTCTTGGTACTATACGTGAGACTGTACCATCTAATGCCGTTGATTGAATACAGATTATTGCTTTGCCTTCTGGTGATCTTGATGCGCCACGAATGAAGTCCACTTGGCCACCAATTCCACTATAAAAGTGGTGGCCGATTGAGTCGGCACATACCTGACCTGTCAGATCTATCTCTAGGGCTGAGTTTATCGCAACCATCTTGTGGTTTTGACTAATTATGTAGGGGTCATTAACATATTCGGATGGCCTAAACTCAAAGAATGGATTATTATCAACATACTTGTAGAGTTTTTTATTATTCATACAAAAACTGGCCACTACCTTATCACGATGAATTGTCTTTTTCCTGCAAGTCACGATTCCATTCTCAATGAGTTGAATCAGACTGTCACTGAACATCTCAGTGTGAATACCAATATCCTTGACACCAGTTTCAATCAGGTTGTTGCATACTGCCTGAGGTAGTGCACCTATTCCCAGTTCAAGTGTAGACTCGTTTTCAATCAGTCGTGCCACATATGAACCAATCAGGTCTATCGTTTCGTCAATCTCTGTTAGAGGATATTCATGCAGGGGTTCTGTTAATGGCACAATATAATCTATATCACGAACATTAATGAACGAGTCCCCATGCGTTACAGGCATTCTTTCATTGACCTGTGCAATCACCATGTCTGCATTGTCTGCAGCTGATTTTGTTATGTCTACAGATATACCAAATGAGCAATAACCATGTTCATCCGGCGGGCTCACTTGGATGAGCGCGACATCCAGTGGAAGATATCTGTTTTTGAATAGTCGGGGGATATCTGACAGCATGACCGGTGTATAATCAGCACGTCCATCCGAGACCGCTGTACGGATGTTATCTGATACAAAGAATGTGTTATGTCTGAACTGTGATTGAAAACTTGGATCTGCTGATGGAGTGTCTCCAAGCGTGAGAAGATGTACTATCTCATTATCTGACATTCGATCCGCCTGACTTGCCAGTTCTCTGACCAGTGCATGTGGCACTCCACACCCTGTTCCAAGAAATATTCGAGCACCTCTTCTTATCTTCCGAATTGCATCTGGTGCTGAAACAACCTTCTTACCATATTTTTCAGATAACTTTTCAGCAATCATCAGGTGATCACACTTCAGTTCTAGTGTAAAAAGAACACTTGATGTTTACAATATAGAGTCTTCGGAGTAGTATCTTTAAGTAGTTGCACTGGTTGGTCTGATTCACCAGACTCGGAACATCTTTTGAAATGCTTGCAGTGTTTTACAAGGATTCCTATCAAACAAGTGAATCCCAACACAGTATCTCTGACACATCTTTACGGCTATGTATTCAGAACCAAAGCCACGACCATTATGGCATTTAGTTTTAAGTAATAATCTTTTAGTAGGCTTAAAGTAGAAGCAGTTTCCATCGGTTGTCAGATTTGGTGAAACAAAGTGACCGAAGTTGCGGAAAAACGTGGAATCGTTGTTGTTGGCGCGATTATAGTCCAACTGTGTCTTGGATCAATATATGCATGGAGCATATTCCAGAAGGCGTTGTATACAACAATTGCTGATGGTGGCCGATATGGCTGGGACAAGCTCACCAGCAATCTCCCATTTGCTGCAGGTCTTGCATCCTTTGCATTATTTATGGTCTTTGCAGGACGTTGGCAAGATCGCGTAGGTCCAAAAAAGGTTGCAAGGGTCGGTGCTTTTCTTCTTGGTATTGGACTGGTTCTGGCTGGTCTTATTGACGTGGTGGGAATCAGTACCAATATGATGGCTGGAACACTCTACCTAATTATTACATATGGTGTAATTGGTGGAGCCGGTATTGGTTTTGGTTACGTCTGTCCAATTGCAGCGTTGGTAAAGTGGTTTCCTGATAAGAAGGGTCTTATGACTGGTGTGGCGGTTGCTGGTTTTGGTGGTGGTGCACTGATCTTCAGCTATGCGGAGCAGTTCCTCATAGCCTACTTCGACAAACATATTGGATATCCTCTTCTTCTATTAGGAATCGTCTATCTAGTGTTCACGTTCATTGGTGCAACGATGCTAAGAACACCACCTGCTGGTTGGTTACCAGCTGGCTATACTCCGCCCTCAACGACTGCAGACGGTGCGGGTACGGGAATGATTCCGGGTCAGATGATACACACAAGTAGATTCTGGCTACTCTGGATAATGTTTGGTCTAGCTGCGACAGCTGGACTTATGACTCTCGGTAATGTGGTATCTGCTGCAAGTGAGATTGATCCAGTCATTACTACCTTGCAGTTAGGTGCACTGATAACTGGTATCATGGCCATTTTCAATGCTGCAGGACGGATCATTTGGGGGTGGGTGTCTGATCGTATTGGCAGGTCTCTTACGTTTGTTTTGATGTTCTTCATTCTTGCCTTGGCAATGTTTTCTTTTGGGCTTGTGCCCCCTGGCACCTCCTGGCCTATTTTGACTTTAATTGCCTCAATAATTGGTTTTTGTTTTGGAGGCAATTTTGCACTATTTCCGTCTGCAACTGCGGATTATTTTGGTTCTAAGAACGTAGGCAAAAACTATGGTGTGATGTTTACCGCATATGGTATTGCAGGAATCCTCGGAGCACTTGTTGCAGGCACATTTGGAGAGATCTTTGGTTATTCATTGGCGTTTTTGATCACCGGCTGTATGGCCGTATTGGCTCTGATCCTGGCACTGGTGCTCAAAACAAAGGTCAAATAGAACTTTAAAATGGGGGTCTGCGTGAGTTGCAGATCCTCCCTCTCTTTTTTGTAAGCTGTTTCTAGGAACGTTTACTCTCGTGTACAAAGTTCTCTTCCTATTCGGCACGTGCACTTCTTCCTCGCTCCAATGACATCCGTCATCATCAGGTCTGATCACGGACTGGTCCGCCTCAACGCTCCCAAGGAGTGCAGAGGCGACCGCATTCACGGCAGACGTTTGACCGCAGAGACTCAAGCTACGCAGGAGAATGGCGTATGCTGCCAGCCCGTCCCTGTCGTAGCTCAGGCCACACGTCTTTTTTGCACTCGGAGACTCTCCGTGTTGGATGCTCCAGTCCTTCAACCATACGGTACGGGACACTCTGAAGAGTTCCCCCTTGGAGAGTCGTTCTTTCCATTCTTACCATCTCACATTGAATTCACATCTATATACCTTTTATATTACCGCGATTAACCCTCTTTTTACTCTCGGTCCTCCTTAAGTTGACATCAACTTCCTCAATAAGTAATCTTTATAATTAGTACGCATGGGTCGCACACAGAGTATAATCTTGAACCCGGGTGACTAGACTTGAGTACAAAGATAACAGTCACGAGTCAGGAGGACCGCAAATTTGCGCCTCCCGCCTCTTTTGTAAAGAAGGCATACATAAAGAGCTTTGATGAATATAAGAAACTATGGAAGGAATCGATTGAAAATCCTGACAAGTTCTGGCTCCAGATTGCCAAGGAACTATGCTACTGGAAGAAGGTTCCTACAAAGGGACTTGACTGGAAGGATCCTGTCAATGCCCGTTTCACATGGTTCGAAGATGGTATCACCAACATGTCCTATAACTGCCTTGACAAGCATGTACTGGCTGGTAAGGGTGATCAGATTGCATTGATCTGGCAGGGTGAACCACTTGACGAATCAAGGACTTATACATACAAACAGCTTCTCTCTGAAGTCAGTAGAATGGCCAATGTTCTGAAGGCAAATGGTGTGAAAAAGGGCGACAGAGTCACCATATATCTGCCAATGATTCCTGAACTAGCAATCACTATGTTGGCCTGTACACGGATTGGAGCTATTCATAGTATTGTATTTGGCGGATTCAGTGCAGATGCACTAAAGGATCGAATTAACGACTGCAAGGGCAAAGTACTTGTGACTGCTGACGGATACTATCGTGGAGGAAAGGTTGTACCTCAGAAGGAGACCGCTGAGAGAGCTCTATTGGAAGCTCCAACCGTCGAGCGAGTCATAGTTGTTAAGCGAGCAGACGTTGAAAATATCCCCTGGGTACCAACGAGAGACGTGTGGTATCATGAGGAGATGCAGAAAGTTTCTGATAACTGTGAACCAGAATGGATGAATGCAGAAGATCCCTTATTCATCCTTTACACTTCTGGTTCTACTGGAAAGCCCAAGGGTGTATTACATACAACTGGTGGCTACATGGTATATACTGCTCATACATTCCTCCATATCTTTGATTGGCATCCTGGTGATGTGTTCTGGTGCACTGCGGACATTGGTTGGGTAACCGGTCACTCATATATTATCTATGGTCCTCTATGTGCCGGTGCCACAACAATGATGTTTGAAGGCATTCCCACGTGGCCTGATAATGACCGTTTCTGGTTAGAAGTTGAACGCTGGAAGGTAAATGAGTTCTATACTGCACCTACAGCCATCCGTACGCTGATGAAGTTCGGTGAGGATCCTGTAAAGAAGCACGACTTGTCAACTCTCGTACTGCTTGGGACTGTGGGCGAACCAATTAATCCTGCTGCATGGCTCTGGTATTATGAGGTTGTTGGCAAGAGCCGTTGCCCCATTGTTGATACATGGTGGCAGACTGAGACTGGTGGTATATGTATCACACCATTGCCCGGGGCAATTGAGATCATCCCAGGTTCTGCAACCTTCCCATATTTCGGTATAGATCCCTTTATTGTTTCTGAGGACGGAAATCCGGTTGGCCCCAATGAAGGTGGCTATCTCTGTATCAGAAGACCGTGGCCTGGTCTCATGAGAACTGTCTATGGGGATCACAAACGATTCGTAGACACGTACTGGGTGCAATACAAGGACAAACAGACAGGTCTGCCAGTATACTTCACAGGAGATGGTGCAAGGTTCAACCCAGATGGATACTATTTCATTATGGGCCGCGTTGATGATGTGTTGAAAGTCAGTGGACACCGCCTTGGAACCGCTGAGATTGAGTCTGCCTTTGTAAAGCATCCCGCAGTGGCAGAATGCGCTGTTGTTGGATTCCCACATGAGATCAAGGGTGAGGCAATCTATGCCTTTGTCACCTTAAAGGTTGGTGTTGCCAAGTCCGAACAGCTAAGAGATGAACTTCGACAGCACATCCGCAAAGAGGTTGGTCCCATCGCCACACCCGACAAAATTCAGTTCGCAGACGGTCTACCAAAGACACGGTCTGGTAAGATCATGCGCAGAATCTTGAAGAAGATTGCCGCGGGCCAGATCGATGACCTTGGTGATATCACTACGCTTGCAGATCCAGGTGTTGTCGACGTGCTAGTCCGAGAACGAGTTCAGTAGTTATTGACTTTTTATTGATGGAAGGGCCTCTTTGAAGGTCCTTCCAAATTTTGTATCTTTTATCAGATTATAGTTGACATATTGTTATTGACACACTGTGGTAAAAATACTAGTTCTGTCTATATCTAATAACAGCCTATCCAAAGATCGAATTCACTCTTTGAGGCATCTATTGTCTACAGGTGTTTATTACGTACTCATCCTCATTGAGGCGTGTTTGGCGCCGAATGTAGATCTCTATTGGTCAACATCGGCTTTTGTAGTGAACTTTTAATGCATTTGAGCAATGAACATATTATACAGCCTATTACTGGTCACGAGTCTTGAACAAGGACGTATTGTCAACTCGAAACACAGCAATGAAATGATCTTTTAGGTCCCATTTCTGTGTATGGTAATCATATGAAACATACCGTGTTTGGTATAATGACTATCTTAAAACGATGATACGTCCAAAGACAAGTCCAGACCACGTAATGATGTATGAGATTTGGGTAGACTCATGTCTGAATGTGTCGAATGCCTCTCTGAGGTGTCTTGTGTGGATCCAAGTATGAATAAGGTCAGATTTGTGTTTGTCACAGGTGGCGTTCTTTCCGGAATAGGAAAGGGCGTCACTACTGCATCTTTGGCAAAACTGCTTCAGTTTCGGGGTCGAACTATTCGTATTGTCAAAATAGACCCGTATCTCAATGTAGATCCTGGCACACTAAATCCAATAGAACATGGAGAGGTGTTTGTTACAGAACAGACATGGACATATCATCCAGTGGAGGATTTTGAGTTCAAGATATCTGAGATTGATCTAGACTTTGGCACATATGAGCGCTTTACTGGTATTGATGTACATCCATCGCAGAATATCACCTCTGGGCAGATATACCTCTCCGTAATATTAGAAGAACGACGCGGCGGTTTCTTGGGACGAACCGTTCAGATCATTCCCCATGTCACAGATCGAATTAAACAAAGAATATGGGAAAATGCCACTGCACATCCCGAACCTGATGTTCTTTTGGTAGAAATTGGTGGAACTGTGGGAGATATTGAGGCAATGCCGTTTCTTGAGGCGGTCAGACAACTTGCAATGGAAGTGGGACTAGAACATCTTGCTATTGTTCATGTGACCTATGTTCCCTATATGGGGGCTGTGGGCGAGTTCAAGACCAAGCCAACACAACACAGTGTCAGGACTTTACAAGGACTCGGTCTTCAACCCGACATAATAATCTGCAGGGCTGAGAGAGAACTTGACTCCTCTGTCAGAGCGAAGATTGCCCTCTTTTGTAATGTTCCCGTTGACCGAGTCTTCTCAAATCCTGATATTCCTCTTGTCTATAGACTGCCTCTCTCTTTTGAAAAACAGGGTCTGGGCAGTGTTATCGTCAAGCATCTGGGGTTAGAAGATACTCCGCCAGACACTCTGAGTTGGGAACGAATGGTTGAGTCTTTTGAGAGTGCGACCGATCTTGTTACAATAGCCATGCCTGGGAAGTATACTTCACTTGGTGACTCTTACAAGAGTATCAATGAGGCGCTCAACCATGCAGCAGCTGCGTTTCACATGCGATTGAAGATCAAATGGATTGAGACTGAGACCCACTGTGACGAGGCCTGTCTTATTGATGACCTGCGGGATGTCGATGGCATCCTATTGACACCCGGTTTTGGTTCAAGAGGCGTTGAGGGAATGGTCAATGCTGCTTGTGTCTCATTTGATACGGGGATCCCATTTCTCGGCATATGTTATGGTGCACAACTCGGAACAGTTGCCTTTGCAAGGAAAAAGATGGGCTGGAAAGGTGCACACACTACAGAGGTAGATCCAGATAGTCTCTATCCGGTGGTTGATCTTCTTGAAGAACAACGTGCAACCATGGATAAGGGAGGTACAATGCGTCTCGGTGGTCATGAAGTACAACTTGTACCGGGAACCAGGATCTATGAACTATATGGGGAACCGATGGTCCATGAACGATTTAGACATCGATATCATCTCATCGAACGTTACATCAAGAAGATGAAAGACAAGGGCCTTATAGCGTCTGCATATGACTCCACTGGTAAGATAATCAACGCTGTAGAACTTACTGATCATCCATTCTGGATTGGAGTACAGTTTCATCCCGAGTTCAAGTCAAGACCAGATCGCCCCCACCCATTATACTTGGGCCTAATAAAGGCAGCAATTGAACATAGGAGAGTGAGAGAGAGTCCCCTTGCATCACAATCTTGATAGAGTACTGTCACAGCTCGTCGAAGAGATTGAGCGGACTGAGTCAACCAAACGAAGCTTTGGTAGTGTATTGAATAGCATAAAGAGCGAGATAGACATAGCTAACTTTCCAGTTATTGCTAGTAACGTGCCCGAACGAAACTTCGTAAAAGAGATTATGCCCACAAGTCTTGCAGGTCTCAGAATTGCAGGCATCGATGGTGGATTGGTACGAAAGAAGTTTGGTTCAATGGATCTGGTTCTCACACGAGGTGTTGCTGTTGTGTTTGAGTTTGGTTCAATTGATGGCCCGGAAGTTGAGTTCTTTCCAGATCCGTTCCCACCTCCAGAAGTGCGGCCCGTTCGTCTCTCCCTCTCCGGTTCTGAACTTGACCAGTTGGCCTCACTTGAAAGAGTTGCTACAGAACTCAGAGTCACGCTCAATGTGCTTGAGCGATTTGATACAGACCTGATTCTTATGGATGGTAGCCTTCTTTATCATCCCCGCGATCGTCCATCAAGTGCATCCCCAATATATGAAAAATTTGAAGAGGTGATGGCACTCTATCGGCAGTTGTACAACAAATCAATTAAGAGTCGGTCTACCCTAGTTGGCATCGTCAAGGATAGCCGTTCCACAAGACTGGTTAGTATACTCGGCGATATTCTGCCGCACATTGTCCGACAGCCTCGTGTGTTTGATATGATGCAAGATATTGACTATCGCTGGCTCTTGAAGGTGTCACGAGACTGCGATCTACTCAATACGTTCCTTGGGGAGGGTGAGAGAACATTCGCATTTAACTACTCTATGGAGATCACTCAGGCAATGAACTCTCTCGATGATGATATTCTATCATGGGCCACGCAGATCTGGATCACTTACTTGAAGACTGCACGTGAAGATGTCCCATTACGCATAGAGGTTCTTGCAGACCGAGCGTCTTGTATTCACAGACTGGATCGTGCTCTTCAAGCAATTCTGCCACTCTCCTGTGGACATCCTGAGTATGGTATTCCTACACCAATTGTGGAGGCGGATGCACGTGCACGAATCAGTCATCATGAGGCCCAACTTATCCTCGATAGATTGATGGCGCTTACAGGGCTCACACTTACCTCACTAGAACGAAGACGTTCGAGGAATCCATTTGGGGGTTCAAACACCGTGAGTGATAATCAACCTGCTCGTCTTGGAACTGTGATATGTACGGATACGGACCCAAATGTGATGGAGTTCAACTTTGTAGTTGAGGGTGGTTCAAACGAGATAGTAACCAGACGTGGTGAATTTGTGGGTGTCACAACGGACGAAGGCGTTGTGATTGGCAGGGTACAGGACCTGATCCGAACTAACAGATATTATCAACATGCTGAGGCTGTGAGAGAATATCAATCACGTGGTGACACACTTAGATCTCTTTTTCCCACCGACCGTTGGCAGTATACTGTTGCACGTGTACGCGTGGCTGGACTATGGGTAAATAGTAGAACAGTTCGCCCATACTTTGCTGTCCCACCCGGTTCAATTGTGCGAAGGGTTGATGAAGAGACATTGGCAGCCTTCTTGAGACTTGATCTTGAAAACGGACTTAGACTAGGCCGGTTGGGTCATCACAGCCTTGACTTTATGCCGACACTTGGGCGATTACTATCAAAACATCTTGCAATTTTGGCTATGAGTGGTGCAGGCAAATCTTACTTTGTATCAGTTCTACTAGAGGAGTTATTATCACGTAAGAAAGAACAAGGCCGATTGGCAATCATTCTAATTGACGTCCATGGTGAATATACCTACCTGAAAAACATGACCCCTGAGAGTCTCAGACTTCCCCCAGGCACGTTTCAGGTTGAACATATACGCGGGCCTCAGTTTCAGATTCCCGTTCAATCACTCACTGCAGATACGTTGGGCTCCTTTGTTTCAGATATGAGCGCTGTACAGGTGCGCGACCTCCGCCGGATGATCGCGGGTATGCATGAGTCTCGTCGTAATGGATACACCCTGTCAGATATTGTTGAGCAGATACGCGAAGATGAAACAATGCCTAGGAATACCAAGGAGTCTTTGATAAGTTGGCTTGTCAGCCTCGATGATACCGGTCTCTTTGGCAGGGAGGCCTTCCCCGATGTGAAGAGCATTGTCCGACCGGGAAATCTCATCTTAGTCGACCTCAGTGACTTCGTTTCACTTCGAAAGAAACAGATCATAGTCTCCTATCTGACCAGCGAACTACTTGCTCTCCGTCGACAGAACCGAGTTCCTCCTTTTCTATTGATACTGGAGGAGGCGCACCAATTCTGTCCTGAAGGGCGTCACGAGCTAGCACTTCCCAAGTCTCAGATTGAGACTATTGCACGAGAAGGCCGCAAGTTCTTTGCTCTTCTGTGTCTTGTTTCTCAACGGCCCGTCCGATTATCAACCACTGTCCTAAGCCAATGTAGTAACCAAGCTATATTCAGAACAACAAATCCATACGATCTTGATCATATTGGTAGAACAAGCGAGGGTATTGACAAGTCCTCTCTTGATGCTATAACAACCCTCGAGGTGGGTGAGGCCCTGTTTGTAGGGGAGTGTGTTGCAGTACCCACCTTTGTTAAGATACGTAGACGTTCCTATGAACCTGAACGTGCTACTGATGGTCTTGAGGATGCTATAAAGCGGGCGGATCGGTAAAGGTTCTTCCCAATAAGAATCAAAAGGTATCGTGAATAGTTGTTATTGCTACGGATGTAAACTATAGCCGAGGAACTAGAATGTCTGATAAAAGTGTTGAACAAGTTCTGAAGATCATTGACCAGTTGCAGTCTGGATTAGTAGACCTATTTGATCAACTACGTGAACTCAGAAGATTATTGAATATACAACCCGAACTGGTTTCTATTATGAGTTCTTCAATACCCTCCACTGCAGTATCCACTGATGCAGAAAAAAGTTCATCTGTATCATCAGCCATAACTGCGTCTCCTAAGACGCATTCTGTAGATGCATCCGTTTTTGCTGCATCATCCTCGTCAATAACAACCACCCCAACAGCTGAGAGCATGCGGGACACAGGTGAGTCTTCAGGACTGCCCAAGAGTCGTGTGGATGCATCGACTTCACGTACTTCTTCATTTGATGTCACAGTGGGACGGCTTCTAGATCCTCTTGCACATGAACTTAAAACAGGTGACTCACCAGCAAATGTGATAGCTGAGCTTTTAGAACATGTAAAGATTCGTTTGTCCAAATTAAAAAACTTCGAAATTATATCCAAAGATGTTGAGTCCGTACTCAAGTTTCTAAAAAACAGAGGTAACCGGACTATTCGACCTGAAGAACGAAATAATATACTCAGACGAATTGCAAGATGGAAGGTTGAACTATCAAGTTCACGAACATAATTTTGTTTGCGCGTGTATAGACTGCACTGGACTCGTCATACAGCAAGTAGTGTTGATGTCTAACGACAGTTTGATAAGTTGAATGTGAAGGCTGCTTCCGTCTGGCTGTGTGGTGTTAACTATGCCAAGTCCAATCCAAGAAAGACTACGTTCTCCCATCGTGACTGTCATGGGGCATATAGATCATGGAAAGACCTCACTGCTTGATAAGATGCGTGGCACAGCAGTACAGATAAGAGAAGTTGGAGGTATGACACAGCATATTGGTGCCTCCTTCTTTCCTACTGAAACAATAATCTCCATCTGTGGTAATCTCTTGAAGACCGTCCGATCCGAGCTGGCAATCGAGGGGCTCTTGTTCATAGACACACCAGGTCATGAAGCCTATCTGAATCTAAGACGAAGAGGCGGTGCCATAGCTGATATTGCCATACTGGTCATTGATATCAACGAGGGACCACTCACTCAGACATACGAGTCACTCAAGATATTGCGAACGGGAAAGACTCCTTTCTTGGTAGCCGCTAACAAACTTGACAAGATTCCTGGCTGGGTATCAAATCCACAAAAGACTCTGACAGAGTCCTTCCAATCCCAGAGCCGGTCCGTTCTAGATGAACTTGACAAAAAGATCTATGAGATTGTAGGTGCACTGTCGGCAAATGGTATATCGTCTGAAAGGTTTGACAGAATCCGTGACTTCACGAAGAACGTAGCAATTATCCCAACCAGTGCAAAGACTGGTGAGGGAATCCCTGAACTCTTGATGGTGCTTGCTGGTCTCACACAACAGTATCTAAAACAACGTCTAAGAGTATCTAGTGGTCCAGCACATGGTGTGGTACTTGAAGTCCGGGAGGAGACCGGTCTCGGAATAACTCTAGACACTATAATATATGAGGGTGTCTTGAAGAAGACGGATACTATTGTAATTGGTGGAATTGATGATATTGTGGTTGCAAAGATACGTTCATTACTTTTACCAAAGCCCCTTGATGAGATTCGTGATCCTAAGGAGAAGTTCACACCAGTTTCAGAGGTACACGCTGCAGCAGGTATCAAAATTGTTTCACCAGACATTCGTAGTGTAGTAGCTGGTGCTCCAGTAATAGTTGTAGACGACCTGACAAAACTTGAGGAGATCAAACGGAAGGTACAAGAAGAAGTAGACTCTGTCAGAATCAAACGCGACTCGTCGGGTATTGTACTCAAGGCAGACACACTTGGTTCTCTTGAAGCAGTCACTCAGTTCCTTCAGGACAGAAATGTTTCGGTTCGAATTGCTGATGTCGGACCTATTGTAAAACGTGATATAATTGAAGCACGAGCCGCGGGTGATACTGATCCTCTTAATGCTGTAGTATTAGGCTTCAATGTGAAGACCGCACCAGATATAGATGAACTCGCAGCTGAATATGGCGTTGAGATATTTGTGAATCCAGTGATCTATAGACTCTATGATGATTACAATGCATGGTTGACGGTAAAACGAGAACAGGCGAAGGCAGAGTCACTCAGTAGCATAGTACGCCCTGCAAAAGTAGAATTGATGCCCGAATATGTGTTCCGAAACAAAAATCCTGCAATAGTCGGAGTTCGTGTGCATGGGGTGCTCAGGCCAAAGACTGGTCTGATTGATTCAGGAGGAAAACGTGTTGGAACACTCTTACAGATACAGGACCGTGGTGTGTCAATTGAGGAAGCTACTGACGGTATGGAGGTTGCAATATCTATCAGGGGCCCTACAATTGGACGGCAGGTCAAAAACAATGATCTACTCTATACTGATGTACCTGACAATCACATACTGGCCATTCGAAAGAAGTTTCGTGAAGAACTCTCTCCAGTTGAACTTGAGGTCCTTGAGGAGATAGTACAGATAAAACGGGCTGCTGGTGCGTTGATATGAGGTATGGTCCTCCGTGAGATTGTTTCAAATCCTTTTTGTCAATAAATGAGCAACCGCAATCTGATGAACCGAATAGTTGTCCTCAGACAACCGTTACTCATCTCTTGGCTGGTCTAACATTGTATTGCACCCGTAATCCATTCTTGTCCCATTATGGCGGGTCTGTATAGTGCGGAATGCTTTTAGGCTATTACAGCACTCATTTCTAATGCAGCGGGCAGGGCGGGCCGTTTGCCCCGGCCATGACCACGTGGCAATAGTGGCGCCAGTAACACCGTGGAGGCTGAAACCAAGCTCTGTCAGTTTCGCTGCGTGACTGTGAAGAGTGGTCTCCGGAGTCTTTCACGGCCACAACGATAGTTGTAGGACTATCGCAAGTGTGCTTAGACTGTCGAACCGGGTCAGGCCCTGGCGGGAGCAGCCCTAAGGCAGAGTGAGGGAGCCCCGGAGGAAGCCTCTCTGAGAAGCGTAACGAGTCAACTGATAGGGTGCGGACAGTCGATACTGTGTGGGCCGCTGCACCACACACTGGTTTCAACAATCTGTTATACTAATATCCGCAGTGCACGCATACCTAAAAGAATCTCAATAGCTGTGTGATGGCAATCTTTAAGAGCAATTGACAGGGTTGAGTGGGCGAGCTGGGGTTTCCTAGCCTGGACGACACATGTATGATGTGTCGAGGTACTAAGGAGCCAGCCTGCTAAGAGCATGGGCAAACGCCCTTATGCAGCAAGTTGGTGTCTAACGACGCGAGGGTTCGAAAGACTTTTTTGAAACGAGTCCGAAAATCCCTCCCCCAGCGCCATTGTTTTTAGTTCATGTTGTTGCAATCTGTTCACATGTTGGCGAGTCTGTTCACTAGTCCAACTGATGTTATTACTATTTGACTGCATTTTTTACTCTGCTGTTTGGCAGATGGGTTTCCCCGGAGATATGCGTTTGTTGTGGGGCTGGTACTTATGGTCGAGGGGTCATCATTGTGGACTGCTGGGACAGTGACGGTGGAAACGGTTCAGCAGCACATTGAGAATCAGAGACATGGCAATTCCTTCCACGACTTCAATTATGGGCCTTATTGGCAAGGTCATATGAAAAGGCGAACTCCACACGCTGGACAACGTGTTACTCTCTTCTCTAAAAACAAACAATTGATCAAATTAAATACGTGTCCACAATCAGGGCATCTGTACTCCTCCGAACTGATTTGTTCTGCAGGAATTGCATGATGTTTCATCAAAAGCAGCACTCTATCTTCTACTAATTTTCTCTGTTCGGTTTCATCTGTATTTGATTTCTTATATATACAAAGTGCAAACATGGTCATAACAACCATGGGTATTACAAGTATCGCTAACTCTGTAAGTCTCTGTATGTATAACAGGGATAATATTACTACAAGTACAACAATCATAATTACAATGATTGTTTTTAGCCTAATTTTGCTGGTCGTGTCTTCATCTACTTGCATATTTACCATCCGCCCTAAAATCCCGTAACTGATTGTACATCAGCCTCTAAGAGGTTTTTCGTTTCGACCCCAGTTTTGTAGGTGATAAGTCCACTATGTTATATGCACCAAATGAAATGACGATCGGCAATGATACACACACGCCCTGCATTAGAACACGCGCCCATTTGGCCTTGCTATTACGTCACAAATTGGGCATGTGATTAAAAGGTTCCTCGCACCTGTTCGTGTGACAAATAGTGGATCGAATAGCTCCGTGAGAGTATAGTCTGCTACCAACTTATGTTATATAACGCGTCATTATCTTAGGTAGCAGTTACATCACCCCGTTCTGTGTGTATCGAGCTACCCACACTATAAAAATAATCAATATCATTAAAATAACGCTCATAAACAAGAGAGTTCGTGTGGATAGAGTATTTACAAAGAGCAGTATAAGACCAGGTGAAACTATAAATAACATAAGCGCTATTGTTTGTAGATAGGTTCTGTTGTGTATTTTCACAGATCCTGAATCTCTATCATTCATAATCTTTTAATCATGCCTCTAGTTCTTGCTGTTTCTCTGTTCTGTGCGACGTCTATCCATACAATCGCTAGAAGAGTATAAGTTTTGCCAATTCTCATTCATCTGTGAATTCATCAAAGGTAGTATAGTTCATTGACGACAGTCCACTAAAAACAGTCTATTTGATCTCTAAACAGATTACATGTATTAAGAAATCTTTTAGCAGCAAAAAAAGGCGGATTGGGGTCTATTAATGACCCCTTTCCTCAATTACAAGTTCTATTCTCGCTTAGTCACATCCAGAACAATACCAACTGCAACAGTTATACCCATGTCTCTGACTGCAAAACGACCGAGTTGTGGGATCTCCTTGTACTTCTCAATAACCATTGGCTTTAGTGGTACAAGTTTTGCAATCATTGACTCACCCTTCTTTACGAAGTCGGGATTCTCTTGTACTGTCTGTCCAGTACGCTGGTCTAGTTTCTTTAGAATTTGATCAAATCTGCATGCAACTTGTGCAGTATGTGCATGCACGACCGGTGTATATCCCACTGTGATTGCAGTCGGGTGCTGAATGACCATTATCTGACCTGTAAAGTCAGCTGCCACTGTTGGAGGACTCTCCACAGGACCTGCAACATCTCCACGTCCTAGATCCTTCTTTTCAATACCTCGAACGTTGAACCCTATGTTGTCACCTGGAACTGCCTCCGGCAGTGACTCATGGTGCATCTCGATAGACTTGACTTCAGCAACCTTGTTTGGTGGGTTAAATATGATCTTCTGACCAGGCCGCATGATTCCAGTCTCAACACGTCCAACTGGAACAGTACCGACACCTTTGATGCTATATACATCATTGATTGGCACACGCAATGGTTTGTCTACTGGTTTGGGCGGCACAGGGACTAGGTCTAGTGCCTCAAGTAGGCATGGCCCATTATACCATGGTGTCAAGTTTGGAGTTCGTTCCTTGAGGTTTGCGGCATCCACTGCAGATGTTGGAATGAATGGAATGGTGTCAATCTTGTAACCAATACTTTTCAGGAAGGAAGCAACTTCGTCTCTTACTTCCTTGTAGCGTGCCTCGCTGTACTTCACATCATCCATCTTGTTGATGCAGACGACCAGGCTTGGAACACCCAGTGTCATTGCAAGGTAAGCATGTTCCTTTGTCTGACCACCGGGACCAACACCCGCCTCGAACTCACCAGACTTTGCAGACACTACCAACAGGCCAACATCTGCCTGTGAAGCACCTGTGATCATATTCTTTACGAAGTCCTTGTGACCCGGTGCATCAATAATGGTATAGTAGTACTTGTTAGTGACGAACTTGAAGAAGGCAATGTCAATGGTGATACCACGTTCACGCTCTTCTTTTAGACGGTCCAGTGCAAAGGCCCATGCCCAGCTCGGACGTCCAAGTCGTTCAGCTTCGGCCTTGTTTGCCTGAAATGTGCGTTCATCCACAGCTCCTGTTTCATAGAGCAACCTGCCGGTCATCGTGGACTTGCCATGGTCAATGTGACCAATGACCACAATATTGAGGTGCTCCTTATCTTTTGGCTTGGTCGCACTCGCAGCTGTTTTTGACATGACTCAATATCTCCTTGTAGGGTTCAATTATGCCCACTGTCTAAACTAGCCACATGCTAGTTTGTGTTCCTTTTAATGCTTTCGAAATCTAAGTGACGTTGTTAACATTAATATACACCTGAATCATCCTGTTAAAATGCCTCTTACAGACTTGTTATTTATTCGTAGATAAGCTGGCTATGTCTGTTCTGTGTCCTCCAATTGTAATGTTTACTAAAAATTATGAACTGGGCCCTGTCCTGAGGACAGGTTCACCCGTTCAAGAGATATACTACAGTACTAGCGTCTGAAGTACTGATATGCAATTGCATCAGTCGAGATTCGATTGTTGTTCTTGCGCTTCACTTCAGTTCGTGATTCAGTCTTTGTAGCCTTTTTTCATCACTTGTTACATCAC
>FWPU01006849.1_pt1 | contig 21970 bp, 16 predicted proteins | sample 2228361 | NCBI WGS metagenome assembly FWPU01 (sample SAMEA103939777, study PRJEB20133) | metagenome
TTCCGATCTTTCGCCTTGAAGGAGCACTGCTTGAATGCGGCCGTGGTGCATCGGTCCTGTTCGCGCAGGCTCACACGCGGCCGCATTCAAGAGAGTGGCACACCCTTGACGCACCGCGTCAAGCAGTGCGATTTGCCAATCACGCTTCACCTTGCCCCCCGTGTGCCACTGCTTGACGCACCGCGTCAAGCAGTGCGATCTGCCGAGGACGTTTCGCCTTGCAGGAGCACTGCTTGAATGCGGCCGTGGTGCATCGATCCTGTTCCCGCAGGCTCAAACGGGACCGCATTCAAATTCAAGCAGTGGCGATCTGCCGACCACGCTTCACAGCCCCTGGTCACCGTGACTGCTGGGCGATTATCGGCAGGGCCTCGCCTCCCGGTTGGCTGCGGCGGCGCAGGCGCCAGGCACCAAGTCCCAGAAGACCCATGCCAACGAGCAGACCGGTTGCAGGCTCGGGGATCATGTGATTTCGAATTTGGACGTTGTCGATGTAAAAGCCGTTGCCCTGAACCCCCGGCGCAGCAGTGCCGGAGAGGCGAAAAAGCAGCGTCTGCACAGGCACGCCCAGCGGGTGCAGGGTAGACTGAAAATTGCGATAGAACTCCTCCCAGCTTCCATTGCTGTGAATAAGAGAGCCGTTCAAGTAGTAATTGATTACATCGTTGTTCGTCCCGTCGTTAAACAGGATCTCAATCGCCAAGGTGTGCCAGTCTGTATAAGACAGGCTGGTCGCGATAGTAATCGGGCCAATAAAATTGCCGCTCGAGTCCACGTCGAACGTGACGATGTTCAAACCTGTGCCGCCACTGTCTTCAATTGCCAGGAACCCCTGGCGACCGCCCTGACCATTGTCGGCGCTCACGGTAAAGCGGGCGCCTGACTGGGGCGCGCCGGTCGCCGAACGCACATCGAACTGTGCATAGAAATAGCGAGAGGCAGCGCCTGTGGAGGACTCACCGGCAAAGAACTGCGGGTTGCTGTTGGTCGGATTGTTGACCGTGTCGGTGGGTATGCCCCCTGGTCGAGGCGCAAAGGGCTGGTCTCCAAATGAACCGGAGGTGAACGCGTTAGAAAGGCGCCAGACCTGGCCACCGCCGAATGAAACCACCGCCTGGTCGAAGTTGGCGTTCGCCACGCCCCAGCCAGCCGGGCTGGGCACTGGTTGATTGTTCACACTCCCCAGGGTGAAGGTCGGCGCTTCAAAGTCTGTCGCACTGAGAATCGCCGAATGAGCCACGCCAGGCGTTAGCGCTCCAACAGCGAGGAGTGCCAGTGCAATCGTGCGCATAAGGACTTTTCGGTTCATCATCGGGGCCCTCTGCTCGTAATTGGGGTGTCGCGACGTGCAGCCACGAAAACTGCATCTTGGCGCCCAACTTGCGCAGTTTGCGTGGCACCCGTACAACACAGGCAAGTAGTCGTCGTTCGCCTTCATCGTGCTGCTCTGTTCCGAGACACTGCCTCTGCGGGTATCGGCTATACGCACATCCTTCGGGCGCGGCCGACTCGTCAACAGCCAGCCACTCGAACCGGCATACAACCTGAACGGCTGTAGCACGCACCAACGATACAGTCGTCCATACGGCAGTTGCTGGGTGCAAATTCTGTACCGTTTACGAGCACGATTGGGGCCTCGCGGGCTGGCAGTGCGAACAACCACATCCTTTATTGCACTTATCTCTTGTTCGCCAAACGACTTACACCGCGACCGCGCCTCTCGCTCCCAAGGCGGAAGGTCCCTGCGGGGCAGCTCATCGTGTAAGCCCAAGCGCTCGCGAGACTGAACGCGCGCAAGGCGAATTGAACACTAACCGCACCGGAGTTGCGTGTGACGGCGGCGAGAAGCGTGTGTGCGGCTGCGCGCAGCCGGCAACCTTACAAGGGCCCTCCCGATGAGGCAGCGCCGTTCAGGTTCGCCCATAGCAGGCGGTGGAACGCGAACATGGGCGCTTCGGCAGCGGCGTACCGCCCCTGCTGGTAGCGGCCGGAGGCAAGACCGCGCTGCACGCTCTCGCACACGGCCGTGTCTTCCACCTGGACCGTGTGGCTGGCTTGAAGGCTGCGTTCTACAAACTCCGCATCCGCGGCATGCGATGCGTCGAAGTAATAGTCGAAGACCACGCGCGTACGGCTTACCCCGAGCGGTACCACCCAGTTGGTATCCATCATGGGTCCGTACCGGTTGATCATGAAATTGGGATAGACCCACGCGTAGCAGGCGGCACTCCCCAGCCGTTCGCTGAACTCGGCTCCGATCTCGCATGGTCCGTCGGCGGCCGGGCACGACTGGATCGAATACCACGGGTGAATCTCGTTGCGATACTGAGAAAGATCCAGGCCGCCAGCTAGCCCGGCGTGCACACTTGGTACGTGGTAGCCGCCGTCCAGGTAGTTGTCCACAAATACCTTCCAATTGCAATCCAGCTCATACTCGCGGCGCGCCACGTGCACGAGCGATTCGAACCCCATGGCTGCCAGGCACTGGTATAGCCCGCGCAAAACCTCGTCGAGTGAGAATGCCGGCGTGCCGCCATGGATCCATGCCCAAGGCCCCCACGCCTCGACCTGTAAGCCGGAGAGTGCGTGGTCCTCCACGCGAAAGCCCGCCGCGCGGCCGAGGCCGGGCGCCCGCTTGAGCCGCCCATCAAGAGCATATGTCCAACCGTGGTATGGGCAGACAAGTTCATGGCCGCAGCCAGCGCCGGCGGCCACCTCAGCCGCATGGTGGCGGCACACGTTGGCAAACGCTCGCAGCATGCCCGACTCGTCTCGAAGCACCACGTAGGGCAGGTCGAGCCAGCGGCCGGAGACGTACGACCCTGTCCCTGGCAAGCAAGACAGCCTGGCAGCCGGCTGCCACGTGCAGTTGAGCAGGTGCTGGCATTCCCATGCGTAGAACTCGGGGTCGATGTACCAGGAGGCTGGCGGGGTCGCGGCCGCCTCAAGTGGTAGCTCGGGGTGGAAGCTTTCCAACTCGCGGCGGACGGCAGAAGTTGGTCCTGATGGCTGCATTGGCATGTCGTGCGGGCTAAGCGAGGATGTCGTGTATCACCTCGCCGCCCACGTTGGTCAAGCGCCGCATGATGCCGTTGTGGTAGAAAGTGAGCCGTTGGTGGTCGATTCCCAAGAGGTGCAAGAGTGTGGCGTGAAAGTCGGCGGTGGAGACGCGCTTGTCGGCGGCCTTCCAGCCCACTTCGTCCGTGGAGCCGAAGGACGTACCGCGCCGCAGGCCGGCGCCTGCGAGCCAGATGGAAAAGCCTTCTGGGTTGTGGTCGCGTCCGGGTCCGGCCTGGTCTTCAGCGGCTTGCGAGTAGGGCGTGCGGCCAAACTCGGTATTGAACACGACCAGCGTGTCGTCGAGCATCCCGCGGTTGCGCAGGTCGGCAAGTAGCCCCGCCACAGGCCGGTCGATACGTGCCGCCTCGCGGCCGTGATTGTTGGGCACGCTCTCGTGGGCATCCCAGTGCACGTCGCTGCCAAAGGCCGCGCCGCTCCACACCTGGATGAAGCGTACTCCGCGTTCCAGCAACCTTCGGGCCAACAGGAGCGAGCGGCCGAACTCGGCCGATGCCTCCTGGTTCAGCCCATACATGGCGTGCGTCTCCGCGGTCTCCTGGGCCAGATCCACGGCCTCCGGCACGGCGAGCTGCATCCGCGCAGCCAGCTCGTAGCTGCGGATTCGCGCGGCCAAGGCATCATCTTCCGGGCGAGCCTCTGCATGGCGGCGGTTGAGCGCGGCGAGCGCCTGGTAACGATCTTGCTCCACCTCGCTGCTTACGCCGCTAGCAGACCGCAGGTCGCGGATGGCGGTTCCCTGAGCGTTGATCACCACGCCTTGGTGGCGCGCAGGCAGAAAACCGCTGGTCCAGTTGTTGGCGCCCCCGGTAGGCAGACTTCTCGCATCGGGCAGCACCACGAATGCCGGCAAATTGTCTGTCTCGCACCCCAAGCCGTAAGAGATCCATGCGCCCGCGGCTGGGAATCCCAATGTTCGAAAACCGCTGTTCGCCTCGTACGTGGCCGGCGTGTGATTCCCCGTGCCCGACCACATCGAGCGTATCACCACCAACTCGTCTGCCTGCTCGGCAATGTGCGGAAAGAGGTCGGAGATCCAGAGCCCACTTTCCCCGCGCTGCCTGAATGTCCAATGAGCTTGGTGCAACCTGCCAACCTTGCCCATGAAGGCCTCCGGCCTCTCCGGCCCGCCGATCGACTGGCCATGGTGGGCCGCCAGCTCCGGCTTGTAATCGAAAGAATCGACGTGGCTCAAGCCGCCCTGCAAGAAGATCTGCACGACGCGCGTGGCACGCGGCGGATGGTGGGGCGGCGGATCAGCGGCCTCTCCCGGCACGGCCGTGAGGGCAGCCGCGCCGTCGCGCGCTAGCAACGAAGCCAATGCGACACCGCCCAGTCCTGTGGCCAGGCGGGACAAAAAGTCGCGGCGTGCGAGAGGGGGCTCGAATCCAGGACACAGCTTGGTGTGGGGAAGCGGCACGAACATGGTTCGGGCTAGTCGAGGTAGACAAAGGCATTCGTGTTGAAAAGCACTAGGCAGAGCTGATCGAGGCCATGCTTTTCTGCCAGTTGCAGGGAGGCGGCCAGCTCAACCTCATCGGGCAACCGAGCGGCGGCCTGCAACCAGGCCAGCTCGACTTGTTGAGGCAGGCTGCCGGCGGTGATGCGAAGCCGCTCGGCCCAGCGAGCGGCGTGCTGTTCGAAGAAGGCGTTGTTAAGCAGTGTGAGGGCTTGCAGGGGGGTGACGGTGGCGCTGCGGCGCGGCACGGATACGGACGGATCGGGACAATCGAACACGTCCAGCAGCGGGCTGGTTCCCGAGCGCAGCCACGTGCGATAGAGCGTGCGGCGGTTGAAGTCGGGTCCCACGGCGTCGAAGACTTCGTAGATCTCATTCTGGCTGCTGGTACGGCTGGTGAAGTCTCGATAGCCGGGCCCGCCGATCGTACGATCGAGCGCGCCGGAAACAGCCAGCACGGCGTCTCGCAGCTCTTCGGCTTCCAGGCGACGGCGATCGAAACGGCTCCACAGCCGATTCTCGGCGTCTCGCTGGACCGCTTCTACGGTGGGAAAAGCAGACTGCCGGTAGGTCGCAGAGGTGACGATCAGCCGGTGCAGCCGCTTTAGGCTCCAGGGCTGCGGTTGGTCGGGCGCAGATAGCTGCCAGGCCAGCCAGTCAAGCAATTGCTGGTGGCTCGGCGCGCCTCCCAAGAAGCCGAGATCGTTGGGAGATGGTGCCAGGCCGCGGCCAAAATGCCAGGCCCACAGGCGATTGGCCATCACGCGCGCAAGCAATGGGTTGCGCGCATCGGTGAGCCAATGTGCGAGTGCGGCGCGGCGCGCGGCCTCCGGAGCATCGGGGGGCAGATCGAATTGCGGCGGCAGGCCAACCACGCAGGGCAAGCCTGCTGGCGCTACAGGCTGCTGCGGCTGACGGAAATCGCCCCGCGCCAGGACATGAATCACGCCAGGATCCTTGGGCACATTCAGATGTGCGGGGCCGCCTTCGAGCAAGCGCAAGATGCTCTGGGCACGCGAGGCAGCCGCTTCTAGGCGGCGGCGTTGCAGCGGATCGGACTCTTGTGCCGCCTGCGCAAGCAAGCGATCTCGCTCTGATGCCAGTTCCGTACGCTTGGCGGCCATCGCCTGGCGTGCCTGCTCGGTTACGTACTCGCGCTCGTCGCCATGATAGGTCCCAGCCAGGCAGGCGGCGAAAGAGTAATAGTCTTGCTGCGAGACGGGATCGAACTTGTGGTCGTGGCAGCGGGCGCAGTTCACAGTCAGCCCCAAGAAGGTCTGTGACACGTTGCCAACCAGACCCTCGATCTCCTCCTCACGTGCCGCGCGCCGCATATTCGGCGTGCCGTCCGTGTAAGCGGTAAGGTCGTACGGCCCAACCACCAGGTAGCCGCTGGCCAGCACGGCAAGGGGGTCGTCGGGCCGAAGCACATCTCCCGCGATCTGCCAGCGAACGAACTCGTCGTAAGGCAGGTCCGAATTGAATGCCTCCACTACCCAATCACGGTACCGCCAAGCGTTCGGCCGCAGCTTGTTCCGCTCGAAGCCCTGGCTCTCTCCGAACCGCACGATATCGAGCCAGCGCCGCGCCCACCGCTCGCCGAAGTGTGGAGAATCCAACAGCCGATCGACCAGCCGCTCGTAGGCGTCCGAAGCCCCATCCGCCACAAACGCCTCTACCTCTTCAACCTCTGGAGGCAGGCCGACTAGGTCGAAGCTCAAGCGGCGGATGAGCGTCCGCCGGTCCGCCTCCGGAGCCGGTTGGATTCCCGCACGCTCGAGTTCTGCCAAGACGAAGGCGTCGATCGGGTTCCGGCACCACGCAGCATTTGCTACCTCGGGCGGCTCGACATGCCCGAGGGGCTGAAAGGCCCACCAGTCGTAGCCCGCACGCCCTTCGGTGGTCCGCAAGAAAGGATCGATTGGGTCCGTTCCCCAAACCGCTCCTCGGGCCACCCAATTGGCCAAAGTTTCGATCTCTTCGGCTGCAAGGGCGCCACCAGGGGGCATCTCGCCGGCGCGCAACCTGTGGACCAGCAGGCTCTCTTCCGGCGCTCCGGGCGATATAACTGCCCCGCTGTCTCCGCCTAGTAGAGCCGCCGCGCGGCTGGTAAGGTCCAGGCCGCCCTTGCGGTCGCCCGGATTATGGCAGCCCAGGCAACGAGCAGCCAGCAGCGGCGCAACCGCACGGTCGAAGTGCCCGGCGGCGTCCGGGGGTGGCAACACGGCCTCGCCGTGCCAAATCTCCAATCCTGAGCAGTTGGCATGGCCGCCTTGTGTACGGATCTCGATGCGGCCATCCGCCGGCGTGCAGGTCCAGGGACCGAGCCGCTGCCACGATCCCGCCCGGCCGCTGACAACCCCTGCGGCGACCACGCGGCCGTTCAGCAGCACGTCGAAGGTTTGCGAGTCGTTATCTTCCCAGATGTACAAATAAACCGTGAACGCTCCGTCCGGCACGCCGTGTACCACCATGTGGTTGGTGCCTGCCGGCGACCAGCGGCTCGAGCGGAGCATCGATGCCAAGGTGCCCTCGACCGGCGGCGTAAGGGGCACGGCTTGGTTCTCAAAACGAGCGTCCGCACACTCGAAGCCCTGTGCGTCGTCTGCCTCGAACAGCCGGCCCTCGATCTGCAACGCCGGCCCGCCCAGATTGATGGCTCGGTAGAACGTGGACTCATCGGCACCCGCAGGCCGCAAAGCGCCGGCCCCTGCCAGGCACACGAGTACCAGCACGCAAGGGCAGATCCTCGTCGTCCAGCCCGCAAGAGGAGGCTGGCGCTGTGCACAACAATGGCTCGAAGCGCGCCGCCGAACTCCGCTCTCATTAAACCCGAAGCACATACGGCAAACTGTCGCCTTTTTCCGCCGGCTGCACGCCGGATGGGAGCTGCCTCCCATCGCGTGCGGCAAGCGTTTATGGTACGTCCTGCCGAGGAATGCGGCAACGAACGTTGACACGACTCGGAAAACCAACCTGCCGTGTCTGGTGCCCGATCGGCGGACGACGAAAGCTGCTAATGATCGATCCGCGCTTCAGCCTCATCGAAGGCGGGTTTGCCGGGATCGATGATCGCAGCCAAGCCCCCCCGTGTGCGATTATCCACAGACGGCAATTCTAGAATTCGGTCGCGGCACGCAAGGGCCCGTCACTCCTCGTCCTCTGCGGCAGGCGCTTCGCCGGGCAGCTCTACCCGGTCTCCGCCTCCAACAATGATGACCTGCTCGCCGTCGTCATATCGGACGCGCAGCTCGCGCTGCACCCAGCGGCCTGAGACGCGGATGGCTGAAACTTGCACGTCGGCCTCGCCCTTGGGCCCCAAGATGGTAAACCGCAAGTTTGCGGCTCCGCGGTCGTTTCGTTCTTCGACTTGGCCCTGCACAAGCCCCCTGCGCTCGATGGGCTCGCCCAGTCGCTCGCGCACGCCGGGATCCTGCGACACCTGCTCGAACGCTGCTCGATACGGTTCGCTATTTGCCAGGGCCTCGAAGGTAAACCAGAAGAAGCCGCCGCAGCAGCAGAGAGGCGGGCCAATCATCGCCCCTACGACAAGTGGGATGATCCAGACGAGCGGGCTGCGGCGCGGGCGAGCGGGAGGCTCGGCACTGAAGCGTTCGAACTCTTCTGAACCTGTTGGCACGTCTGCTCCCGGCAAAATGGCCCAAGCGGCCTTGCGCTCAGGCGGCTATGACTTTTTGGAATCGACCCGGCGGCACCAGGCGATTTTCTCCGCGGTTGTTGTGGGCTTGGCGGCTGCTGGCGCGCTCGGGGAAATTGGGCTAGCATCTTGAGACCCCTTGACCGCCGCCTCGGCTTGCATGGCCTCGGGTTGCGCGGCCTCAGGTTGGACGGCCCCTGCTTGCGCAGCCTCTTCTTGTGCGGGCGCAGCCTGCCCGCCCTCTGTTTGCCCAACCTCAGGTTGAACCGTCTCGCGCACTGTTGCGGCCTTGGGCCGCCGCGCCGCAGCCAATATCTCTGCGGCCGAAGGTTCCGGCTGGGCAACCGCAGCTTGAGCTTGCTGCGTTGCCTGGGCTGCGGAGGGCACGGCAGCAGCGCCTGCTTGCAGCGGTTTGCCGCGTGCGGCGGCCAGGATCTCTGCGGTTGTTAGCTTGCGCTTCTCTCCGGTTGCCGGAGCGGCTGGCGGTGCGGTTGCCGGTGCGCTGGCGGCCTGTGGCGGTGGCGCCTCCGTCGCTGAAGCGGTTGCTGGCGCCGGTGGCTGGCCAGCGGGGGCCGCCTGCGCCGCGCCCTTGCCACGTGCGGCGGCCAGAATCTCCGCCGTGCTCAGCTTGCGCTTCTCGCCGCTTGCCGGCGCCGACGGCCCGGGCGGTTGTGAGACAGCCGCCGCCTCTGCGGGTGAGGCTTGCGGCTTCTGGGCCGGCGCTTGTGGCTGCGCGGCCCCGGCCTTGGCCGCGCGGGCCGCCGCCAGAATCTCGGCGGTACTTTTCTTACCGGCGGAGGCCTTGGTCTCTGGAGCGGCTGCGGCAGCTTCGGCTCTCGCCGCGGGGCTGGGCTTTGCCGCTTTGGCCTCGCCCGCAGCTTCAGCATGCCCGCGCCCTTTGGCCGCCGCGGGATGCTCAAGAGGCTTGTCCACCACCCGCAAGAACGAGAGGTCGATGTCGTACCAGCCGATGTTGTTATGGTAATCGAGAAACTGCACCAATGCTCGCCCGGCCATATTGATGGTCTTCACCACGCCGGTATAGCCTTTGAAACGGGCCAACTCAGGCCGCGAATCGTCGACCAGCACGTACTTATCGGTGTACTCGCGTTTCAGCTTCTCGATATGCTCAAAAACCATCGCTGGCCTTGCAGAGTGCGGCAAGGAGGCGAACGAACGCCTCCTCGTGAAAGCGTGTCGATCTATAAGGGGGACATTCTGGCCCATATCGCGCGGCAAATCAAGCACTGCTGCACGAGCAGGAACGTACGGTTGCGTTCTGCTGAGCGTCGCAGACCGCACGGGCGGCGAATCAAGCGCTGCTGCAAGCACAGGGCCGTGGCGTGTTGCCTTCTACAGGGAACTAGAGAGCGGTCGGATCGGCCTGATCCGGCCGATTCGACTCATCAAGGACTTTGCGCGCCCCCGACCCCCACCTACTCTGTGGAACTGCGGCTCGGCATGCCGAGCCGGCCAGCCGGTTAGGCGGCGCTGCTCACCCCTGCGACTCGCCTTGAATCAGCTCCAGGACCAGTTCGCGCACCCTCGCTGGATTCACATTGGGGTTCTTGCGCTTCGCCTGGCCGATAAAGGCCCCGGCTGCCTGCAATTTGCCGGCACGCACGTCGGCTACTAACTTGGGGTTCTCTGCCACCAACTCCTTGCACAGCGCCAATAGTTCGGACTCATCGAGCTGCGCAATGCCCAGTTCGGACATCGTCTCATCTACAGAGCGGCCCGTAGCTAGCATGCGAGCCAGAACTTCGCGGCCGCGCATCGTATCGACTCGGCCGGCACGCACGGCGCGCAGCAGCTCAGCCAGCCGCTCGGCCGAAATCGGATACTCGTCGATGCCAATCGAACGCTCTTTGAGCGTGCGCAGCACATCTTGCTGGACCCAATTGCTGGCCAGCTTGCCATCGCCGCACGCCTGTGCCACCTGCTCGTAGTAGGCCACGAAGGCCTGGCCCTGGTTGACCAGAACGTCGCTGTCGTAGGGGCTGATGGAGTATGTGACTTCGAGCCGGTTACGCATCTCTGCGGGCAACTCGCCCAGACTCTGGCGGACGCGCTCCACCTCTGCCTCTGTGACGACCACCGGCACCAGGTCGGGGTCGGGGAAGTAGCGGTAATCGCTCGATTCTTCTTTATGTCTTTGCGGGCGAGTGATGTTAGCCACGTCGTCCCAGCCGCGAGTCGACTTGGGAACGTCTCCCAGCCGCTGGCCCGTCTCTTGCCAGACCTTGTATTGGCGTTCCGCCTCGTACGCCAGGGCACGCTCCACGGCCCGAAAGCTGTTCATGTTCTTGATTTCCACAATGGGCGTGGGCACGAGGTGGCCATCCCGCGTGTGCACGTGCAGGTTCACGTTGGCATCAACGCGCAGGCTGCCTTCTTGCATGTTGCAGTCAGAGACGCCCAGGTAAGAAAGCAGCAGTTTCAGCTCCGTAAGGTACGTCTTGGCCTCCAAAGGCGAACGCATATCTGGTTGAGAAACGATCTCCAGCAGCGGCACGCCCGCTCGGTTCAGATCGATGCGGCTGTCGGCACGCCCATGTGCCTCGTCGTGCATGCTCTTGCCGGCGTCTTCCTCCAGGTGCACGCGGATAATGCCCACGCGCTTGCGTTCAAAACGGCCCTTGGGATCGCTGATCTCCAGGTAGCCGTCTGAGCTGAAGGGCAGATCGTACTGGCTGATCTGGTAGCCTTTGGGAAGGTCTGGATAGTAGTACTGCTTGCGGTCCCATTTGGTGAACGGTGCAATCTGGCAATGGAGTGCGACAGCCGTCTTGAGCGCCAGCTCGAAGGCGCGGCGGTTCATCACCGGCAATACTCCCGGCATGCCCACACACACCGGACAGGTCTGCGTGTTGGGCGGCGCTCCGAAGCGCGTACTGCAACCGCAGAAAAGCTTGGTGCGCGTCAGGAGTTGAACGTGCACCTCCAGGCCGATGATCACCTCGTACGGCGCGTTCATGAGAGCGAGGGCCTTCGCAGATGCCAGTCGGTGGCTTGCTGGTACATGTAGCAGGCCGCGAGCAGGCGTTCTTCGGCAAACGGGGGGCCTTGCAGTTGCAGGCCGATAGGCAGTCCGCGGCTGAAGCCGCAAGGGAAGGCCAGGCCGGCGATCCCCGCCAGGTTGGCGCTTACCGTGTACAGGTCGACCAGGTACATGGCCAGCGGGTCGTTCACCTTTTCTCCGAGTTTGAAGGCCGGGGCAGTGGTGACGGGGCCGGCCACCATGTCGACCTGCGTAAACGCCTGATCGAAGTCCTGCCGAATCAGGCGCCGCACCTTGAGGGCCTTGAGGTAATAGGCATCGTAGTAGCCCGCGCTCAGGGCGTACGTGCCCAGCATGATGCGGCGCTTGACTTCTGCCCCAAACCCCTCGCTGCGCGTGCGGCGGTACAGCCGTACGAGCGGGCTGTCTGGCTCCGGCCCCTCTCTGCCCGACGACTGGTACAGGGCCTGTTCTGCGGCGAGTTCGGCAAGCATGGCTTGCTCGTCTGTGCGGTAGCCGTAATGCACGCCGTCGTAGCGTGCCAGATTGCTCGACGCCTCGCTGGGGGCGATGATGTAATAAGCCGCCACGCCATACTTGCTGTGAGGCATGGAGACCTCTTTCACCCTGGCACCCAAAGACTCGAATACGCGCACTGCCTCACGAACAGCCGCCTCGACCTCTGGCTCCAGCCCGGCTGCGTAATGCTCCCGTGCCAGCCCGATTGTGAGCCCGGCCAGCGGCTGCCGCACAAGCTGATGGTAGGCCGGTACCGGCCGGTCGACGCTGGTGCTGTCTCGGGGATCGTGGCCGGCAATCACCTCCATCAGCAGGGCCGTGTCTTGAGCATCGCGCGCCAGGGGCCCGACCTGGTCGAGGCTGCTGGCGAAGGCAACCAGTCCGAATCGGCTCACGCGGCCGTAGGTAGGCTTGAGGCCCGTCACCCCGCAAAGGGCCGCCGGCTGGCGGATCGAACCGCCTGTGTCGGTACCGATCGACAGCGGTGCCATGTCGGCCGCCACGCACGCCGCCGCCCCACCGCTGGAACCGCCCGGAATCCGCTCCAGATCCCAGGGGTTGCGCGTCTTCTGAAAGGCTGAATTCTCGGTAGAACCGCCCATGGCGAACTCGTCCAGGTTGGTCCGCCCAATAAGCACCGCGTCGGCCGCCTTGAGGCGGGCCACCACCGTGGCATCGTACGGCGGCCTGAAGTTCGCCAGCATGCGCGACCCGCAGGTCGTAAGTTCTCCCTTGCTGCACAAGATATCTTTCACCGCCACGGGCAGACCAGCTAACCGTCCCACTGCCTGGCCGGCACGCCGCCGCCGGTCAACCTCTTCTGCCTTGGCTAAGGCCCCGTCTCGATCGACGCGCAAAAACGCCCCAATGCGTCCGTCGTAGCGTTCGATGCGATCGAGGTACGCACGCGCCGCCTCAACCGACGTGACTCGGCCCGCCTCTAATTCTGCCAGCAGGGCCGTCGCTCCCAGCTCCACGAGCGACATGCTCACTCTCCCAGCACGGCGGGTACCAGGTAGCACTCGCCGTCCGAGTGCGGCGCGCCTGCGAGCATCTCCGCACGATCGTAGCTAGGCACCAGCACGTCTTCGCGAAAGACGTTCGAAAGCTCCACCGCATGGGCCATCGGCTCCACGTCGTCGGTGTTCAACTCGGAGAGGAGCTGCACGTACTCGACAATCTGGCCGAGCTGCGTGGTCATGAGTGCGAGTTCAGCCTCGGTGAGCCGCAGGCGGCCCAGCAGCGAGACTTTTTCTACCTCCTCGCGCGACAGACTCATGGGCATGCGCTCTGTTTAGGGGACCTGCGGCACCTGGCGAGCCAAGGCCAAGGCCCATGGAACCAACCTGGTTAGCTGCCGGCGGCCGCTCCCTTCTTGCCTTTGCCCCGCTTGGAGGCCGTGCCGGCCGCTTCGGGTTTGACGGCTGCCGCGTCCGCCGGCAAGCGGAACGGCTTGGCGCGGACGAGCTTCGCGATCGCACCGCTGCGGATGCACTGGGTGCAGACGCGCATGGTCTTGTTCGTGCCGTTCTGCGTGACCCTGATGCGCTGCAAGTTGGGCTTGAACTGCCGCCGCGTAATGCCCGTGATCTTTGTACCAACGCCGCCCAGGTACTTGGCCCTGCCGCGCGTCGTGACCTGATTTCCCACCTGAGGCCCCTTACCACAAACCTCGCAAACCCTGGCCATGGGCCGAAACTCCGCAACGCCTCGCTTTGCAAACAACGTAAACGTCTTAGTATAAGAAACCTGGCCCGATGTGCAAGCCGAGCCTGCTCGCAGGGATGTAGACTACGAGCGGTTGCCGCACGCGCAAAGAGCGTGCAAGCCGAATGTTCAGAGACCGGTCGCGTGGAGACGGACCGCGAACTGTGCCGCCCTCGCCTGGTATAAAACCGAGCCCGTCTGGCTGATTAGACCAAGTGCATGCGCCGGATTTCCAGCAAGCTCAGCGTTCCAGGGCCGCACGGGAGTCAACGGGGTGGGCGGCGCCGCTGGGCACCCCAATCTTGGCGCACGCTGCCTGAGGTGAGGCGCAGCCACGCCCCAGTGCCGACTAACGGCCGACCGCATGGCGGCCCTCGCACACCTCGTCCACGCCTACTCCCAGCGTTTTGCGAACACCACCATGTGATCCTGCGGCGCGTAGAAGTTCGGCACAATGGCAGCACGCTCGTACCCCAGGCGCGTGTAGAACCGGCGCGTGGCTGCGTACTGCGGCAGCGAAGAAGTCTCGATCAGCACCAGGCGTGCATGCTGGCTGCGCACGTCTGCTTCCATGTGCCGCACCAGCAGCGTACCCAGGCCCCGGCCTTGCCAGGCCGGTTCGGTAACGATCCAATACAGGTACCAGCCGCGTTCGGTCATGGCTGCGGGAGCGTAGTAGGCGAAGGCTCGCACGGCGTGCTCCGCCTCGCAGGCCACAGCGCGATGGCGCGGCGGGCGACGTTGAAAGTACTCGTCCAGCACTTCATCCAGCGCCTGGATCTCTGCCGGCCTGAATACGCCCGTCGCTTGGGCCATTTCCACCAGACGCGGCCAATCCACGGAATCTAAGTCTCTGATGCACACCGCGGCGGGAGGGTGCGGGTCGCTCATGCGTCCATACGCCTTGTAACTGGGCTGCCGAAGCACGCCGCCGCCACAACTTGCCGCGACGGCTCCGGCGATGCCTGATGTGCCCCTCATGGCCCGCTCTGCGCGCCTTCTAGCGATGCGTCCGCCCCGCGGCCGACCGAACCAGCCCACTGCTCTTCTATAAAAGCGCGTAGACCTGCTGCTGCTGGAGCCATGGACACGGTTCTTCCGCTTCCCAGCAATTGCACGGCGTCGGCCTGAGCGTCCATCACCAATATGCAACGCTGGGCACTGCCCTCGAAACGCAGGGCATAATGCCAGATCGGGGTTGCTTGCTCTGCGGCCCGAGTCCAATCGTATGCATGGTCGTTGATGAACACGTGGCGAATGTTCGCCAAACCCCGCGCCTGGCTGATTTCTTTCCAGCCTGCCACGGCATACTTCCGACCGTCGATTGTCAAGACCTCCTGGGCCGGCGAACCCACCTGCGGCGTCGCATTGACGAAACCGGCCGGAGTTAACCTAGCGACCCACACGCGCGGGGCACGCACAATAAGCTGCGCATTCACCGGCCCCCAGTGGCGCAGCGGCCTACGTTGCAAGCGATAGTAGTACCAACCCGCGCCCACGGCCGATGCCAGGGCCAGCGCTATTATGGCCAGCGCGGCAAGCCTGCCAGAAACGATTGGCGAAGCGGAAGGCGAGTTCATCTTCACAATGGTAATAGCCGCAGCAGCAGCGTGGCAGGGCTCGATCGAGCGATTCAGCCGCCTCGGCCGGCACGCATGCATGATTATCGCAAGACTGTAAGATAGCGTGCATGAAGAGCAACCAAGCACCATTCCTTGCCCAAGCTCCGGATCCACCTCGGCTTGCTGGGGCGCGATTCGCAGGGTTCGCCTGCCTCGCGTCGCTGGCGGCTACAGGCGTGGCGTGGGTGGGAGCACGGGCAGAGAGCGTGGCGGCGCCGCTGGTTGTATTCCCTTTAGCGTTGGGTCTGGTGTTGGCTGGATTGTTATCGGTAGCGGCGTGGATGTGCCGCGTGGCACACTATCGCGCTGTGGTGTGCACGGCGGTGCTTGCCGGGCTGTTAACCGCAGTGGCGCACCATGCCTGGAGTTATCGCGAGGCCGTGGCCCGGGCACGGCGCATGCAGATCAAGGTCGAGGCAGAAGCGGCCCGGCAAGCGGGCCGCAGGGGCCAAGCGGTGATCGGCATCGGAGAGCTACTTGTCGAGCAGCCTGAGAGCCTTTGGGAGTTTCTGCAAAGCGAGGCGAGGCGAGGCCGGCCCTTGTGGGGTTGGCATGCACGTGGCGTGTGGGCATGGCTTTGGTGGGGCATTGATGCCCTACTGATTGCTGGGGCCGCCGGCTGGGGGGTGGCACGCTTCGCCACGTTGCCATACTGTAATCACTGTGGATCTTGGTATCGCACCGTGCGCGCCGGGCGGCTCGCACCGGCTGAATCTGCCAGAATTGCGGCAGGCCTTGGTTTGGAGGCCGCGGAACTGGCAGGTTCGGTACAGGTGCGTATGATGTCTTGCGTGGGGGGCTGTGGGCCGGTGTTGTTGATCATTCATGCGCGGCCTTCCCGGCGAGTATGGCGGATGTGGGTTTCTCAGCCGGCTGCCGGGCAACTTGCTGGCATGGCCGACAGGGACTGCTAGCACTGGAGGGCCGCAGGCGGGGAGATACTCAAGCTCGGTCCCTTGGGCTGGCTTGGCGACTGGCAGCCTCGGCCAGTCGGCTGCGTCGGTGCGCCGCGCAGCTCGTTCGTCGACGCTGCTACCAAGCCGAACTGGAACCCCTCGTAGCCTGGCCGGCTGCAAGCAACGAATCACAAGCTGAGATTTACCGCCCTGCAACTCTGTGGCATACTGCGAGCCCTAGCACGCCGGCCTCGCCTGGTCGGCGGGAGCTGCGTACCCGCACAAGTCATGTTGCAAGGATGCAATCGGCATGTGGGACGAACTGGTGTGCCCCGCGGACAAAGGGCCGTTCGAACGGACTGCTGGTTGGTTGGCCTGTGCCCGCTGCGGGCGAGGCTATCCGATCTTGGATGGCATCCCGCATGTGTTTCCAGCCGATGAAGTCCCGCGTTGGCGCACGGCACAGCGAGCCCGGCTGGATGCTGCGGCAATTGCCGCTGCCGAAGAGGCCGCGCAACCGCAGATCGCGCGCGTCTGGGCTCGCCGTGTCGAAGCTTGGCTGCGACCTTATGTGCAGCTCGTTTCTGCCACGCGACTGCTGGAACTGGGCAACAGCGGCTCGGCACTGTTGGGATCCTTTCGCTGCGGCGTACGTTATGCCGTGGACCCACTCGCCGGGGCACTCGCCAGTTACGGTCTGCTGCGGCACGGCCCCGTCCGCTGGGTAGCTGGCAGCGGCGAACAACTGCCGCTAGCAGGGGGTGCATTCGACGCCGTGCTGCTCTGTGGCGCCCTCGAACAGGCCGCTTCTCCGCTGCGTATGCTGGAAGAAGTTCGAAGGGTACTGGCACCGGACGGTGTGGTTTGGCTGGAGGTTTCTCTGCACGACCAACCGGCCGGCGAAAGCGCAGATCGTCCCCTGCACGTGCCGGCTGCCAGCGGCCGGCTGTGGGCATTTACAATCTCAGCCCTGCGTCATCTGATAGCTCACGCTGGGCTCGTGGCCGTACAGCGCATCGTCATGCCATTGCACGAGGCAGCGAGCGTTGGTGCCTGGGGCTACGACTCGGCCCGCATAGCGATGGAGATCTCGAACAAGGTCTGCCGCCTCGTGCTGCGTTCGGCCAGCACCGCGGCTGGATACGGCGCTGCTGCTTAAGCGGACAAGCGCGAGCATTCACGGACTGCCACAATCTTTGCATTCCCTTGAATTGCAACAGCAACTTCGGCAAGCACAAGCGTGCTTTGGCCGCGGTGCACGGTGCCTGGCCCGCATCGCATCGCCCCAGATGCGTAGCTGAAGACATGCGGAGCCTTCGCCGTAGGGTGTTCCAGGCCGCGTGCCCCAGATGCGGCATCCCGGCTGAAGAGCAGAGGGCGGCACGCGCACGCTTGGAACGCGTGCTACGGATTCCACTTCCATCCCGGGCGGAGCGATTGGTTTACGACACAACCTTCCGGCCACCGGCCCTGGTAGAGATCCACGAGCGCCTGAGCCGCCTTGATGCTCATCGCAAGCTGAGATTCGTGGTCCAAGCCGCCCACATGCGGAGAGAGCAGTACGTTGTCAAGCTGTGCCAGCGGGCTGGTGGCGGGTAACGGCTCGACCTCGAACACATCCAGCCCAGCGCCGAACAGGTGCCCGCTGCGCAAGGCCTCGACAAGTGCATCTTCGTCCACCAGGCCGCCGCGCGCGGTGTTGATGAGCACTGCACCCTGTTTCATGCGGGCGAGAGTCTGACGGTTGATCATGTGCCGCGTTTCCGGAGTGCACGGGGCGTGCAAGCTCACGATATCGGCATCGGCAAGCAATTCCTCGAACGCGCAGAGCCGAACGCCATGGGCCTCGGCAAAAGCGTGGTCGGGCTGCACGTCGTATGCGATCACGCGCAGGCCCAGGCCCTGGGCCCTGGGAACGACCGCCTTGCCAATTCGGCCCAGGCCCACCAGGCCCAGCGTGCGGCCAGCCAGGCGTGGGAGCACCTTGCGCGTCCAAGTGCCGCTGCGCGCCTCCCTGTCTCGGGCCGGAAAGCCGCGGTACACGCCCAGCAGCAAGGCCAAGGTCGTTTCGGCCACAGACGGCTCGTTGGCGCCGGGTGTGATCGTGACCACGACGCCCCGGCGCGTGGCCTCGTCGATCTCGATCGCGTCGTAGCCCACGCCCATTCTGGCGATGGCCCGCAGCCGCGATCCCGCGAGCACCTCGGCCGTGTACCGCTCGCTGCCTGCCAGCACCGCGTCGATCCCGCGCAGCTCCGCCAGCAGCTTTTCGTTTTCTGGGTGCGACTCGGAAAGAGCCGTTGTGGGCCATGCAACCTCGAAGCCGGCGGCTTCAAGCAAATCCCTGTAAGGGCCGGCGGCATACCGCAGCACATAGGGGGTGACTAGAACACGCGCCATGAGAAGTTTGCTCGTCGCCAATGGAAAGGGCCGCTAGAGGGCGGTACTCATCCCCCTCTGCGGCCTCGGGTGTGCATGAGTCTAAGGCGCCTCTCGGTGGCCGACAAGTAGCGGCTCGATGCAGGGATGTGCCGGCACAGGCCGCCGGCCTGGCGCGGTGGCGCCACAGCCCCGCCTGCAACGCAAACTTGTACATCGCCGAGGCGCTAGGCGAAGGTCGCAAAGCGCCGGTTTGATGGCGTCTCTTGGCAACGGGGCCGGAGCGCCCTTGAAACCACCGACGTCCCTTCACGTTCTCAACGAACGCCAGCAAAGTTTGCGCAACATGCCTAGCAGCTACCGTAACCCGGGTCTGGGCATTCTTCCCCCGCTAGCTATTCGACTTGGCCTATGCAGACAACCGATTGTTTCTGATAGACAAACCGAACCTGCGTGAGCGACATCGGATCCGAGACCCAACGGAATGAACCGCGACGAGCAGCAAGGCACGTGGGTATTCCTGGTCGTGCTTTCCACGCTGTTTGTGTTTAGCGTTGCCGCGCCCCACCGCTGGCGAACGCTGTTGGACCGGCAGCCTACCGCACAGCGCCTGGTGCTGCGGCTGCGCGAACATCCCATGAGGCCGTCAATATCGCCATCAGCGTTGCAATCCGATCCGATCGCAGCATCGCCAGGCACGGCGACGCACGACGTAGCGATGGACCGCGAACCGTTACACGCGCCGCCGTCTACGGAGACCCCCCAAGCTTCAGATACGCTGCCGGCTGCGCCCGCGGATACTCCTGGTATGGCGGTCCCGTCGAGCGCACGCGAGGCCGCCACCGCAACGGGAGCTGCTGCTCTCGACCTCGGGGTGCCCACAAGCCCGGTGTCTGACATGGGGTCTTGTGGCGCCTGGCCGCAATGCGGTGAGCTGTGGCCGACCGAGCGAGCGCCGCTCGATTCGTGGTCGAGTTGGCCGTGCCAACCGCAAACCATGTGTTGGGCAGCGGATAAAACTCCCGAGCCGCCGGGAGCCAGGTCTGCTAATAGAAGGGCGCAGTCTACCGCAGGCGAGACCGGCTTGTATCTCTGTTTGCAGGCGTCCGACGCTGCGCCTTCGAGCAGCTTTCGGCCAGTCGATCCGGAGGCTCGCCCCTCGATCGTAACGCCGCCCTGCTCGGCCCCTACGATGGCCACCGCGGTGCCTGACCCTCACGTGCCACAGGCTGCCGTTCCCCAACCCCAAACGATGCAGATTGCCGTACCTGTGCCGGAGATGCGTGGCCGCGATTTGACCGCCGACCGCCAGCCGGCTGAGGCGGCGCAACGCGCCCCCCTCGCTGGCGACGTGCCACAGCCAGAGTTAACTCAGCCTGCTGTCCTCCAGCCTCACATGCCCAAGGATGATGCTGCTCCGGCTGATGTTGCCCCGGCTGATGCTACTCAGGCTCAAACAGCACAGCTCGAGGCAGCCGAGGCCGAAACGAGCGATCCCGATGCGTCCCAACCGCAGGTGCCCGGTCAGGCATCGGCTGTCTGCCAGGGGCCTTGGTGCTTACCCCCCCATCTGGAGGCACATCTCGATGCGTTGGCCCTCGATTGCACTTACTCAGAGTGGGCCAACCGCGTTCTGCGGCTCGTCCAGGAGCTGGCACAGCAGGCCGACCGCCACCCAGCACGCGCCATCGAGATCCTCACTGACCTGAGACAGCTTACCGATGAGCAGCACCCCGTGCTGATACAGGCACGCGCGGCGGCATCGTGGCGGGCCGCCGCCACGGCGGCCATCCATGCGGCCGACACTGTGCTGTGCGTGTCCGCGGCACTGCGGCGCCTTGTGGCCGCGTGGGAGCTGATCGCCCCGTTGCCTGCCTCGGCCGCGGGCCTGGCATCGCGCCGCGCGGCAGCCATCAATCTGGCAGATAGCCTCGTTGCCCAGCAAGAACTCGCGCGGTGGCGCGTGGCCCGGGACCGCTGGGGCGAGGCCATCCTCGCATTCGAAGCGGAGCGGCTTCCCAGCCAGGCCCGCGCCGTGGTTAGTGAGACACTTGCGCTTGCCGGTGAACCGTGGCTGGCTCGTGATCGGCTAGACAGTCATGTGAGCATGTACTACCGTGGCGCCAACGTCCGCCTAGCCGTGCATGCCCGCCTGCTCAACCGCTTTGTGCCGACACAACCAACCATCGAACTCCCCGTGAACGAGCGCGTACTGGGACTCCCCACCCGCGGCTGGAGCACCACCAACACCGCCGTGCGTGTGCGGCTCGTGCCCGATCCGCACTGCGTGCGGCTGCACCTCGAAGCCGAGGGCATGGTGGCCGCCCGCACCACCTCCTCGGCCGGGCTGGCCACGCTTTTCAATGCCAGCCAATCTCCCTTCTTGGCGCGCAAAGAAATTGTGATCGCGCCCGAGGGACTCTCCATTCAGCCCAGCAATGTTGAGGCCGACAGCTCCACGCGCCTGCGGCGAATCCAAACCGACTTCGACGGCGTCCCCCTCCTGGCCCAGGTGATCAAGGGCGTCGTTCGCTCGCGCCACGAGCAGAGCCGTGCCCGATTGCGCAGCGAAGCGCGCCGCAAGGTAGTCGCTCGCGTCAGCGAACAGCTCGACAGCACTGCCGATGATCGCATCAACGCCCTAGCTGCCCGCATCCATGCCCGCCTGCTGGTTCCACTGGCTGGGCTGGACCTGCCGCCCGAGGTGGTCGAACTCAGCACCACGGCCGAACGGGCCACGGCCCGCGTGCGCGTGGCCAGCCCCCTCCAGCTCGCCGCACACACCCCTCGCCCCCTCGCCCCCTCGCACAGCCTGGCCAGCTTGCAAATGCACGAGTCCACGCTGAACAACGTCGTGGAACGCCTCGAATTAAACGGCCAATCGTGCACGCTCCCCGAACTGCAAGCACTCATTTGCGAGCGGTTGCAGATCCCTGCCGATACCCTCTCCACCACCTATAGCGACGAGCTGCGAGTGACATTCGCAACACAGGATGCGGTACATGTCCGCTTCGACCATGGAAGGGTCGAACTGCAACTCAACTTGGCCGAGATCCGCACGCCGGCCAAGACCTGGCGAGACGTATCTGCCAAAGTCTTCTTCCGGCCGCAATGCGAGGGTTTGCACGCCCAACTTGTCCGCGATGGCGCCGTGCAGCTTACCGGCCCTCGCCTACGCGGCCGCATGCTGATCGCCCTACGTGGGGTTTTCTGCAAGGTCTTCCCATCTGAACGGCCCGTCGAGCTGATGCCAGAGCGCCTGTTGCACGACCCACGCCTGGGCGACCTAGAAGTGACCCAGCTCGTTTTTCAAGACGGTTGGATGGGCCTCGCCCTGGCGCCCTCGCCTCCTCCCGCCAGTGCGCGCTGGTACTACCGTCGGCGGTTCACGCGCTAGCAAGGTGTGGTGCGGGCAGTGCCTGGCTGACACGCCGTACCACCAGCGTCCCGCTTTGCACGCCGGCAGCGGGGTTTGGCCTTCCTGAGCAAGCGGGGACGCTTGCTCTACGTAGCATAAGCGTCCTCGCTTGTGCAGAACTGCCGGAGGAGTTCGCCTTCCGGAGCAAGCGGGGACGCTTGCTCTACGTAGCATAAGCGTCCTCGCTTGTGCAGAACTGCCGGAGGAGTTCGGCCTTCCGGAGCAAGCGGGGA
>FWPU01006850.1_pt1 | contig 21963 bp, 21 predicted proteins | sample 2228361 | NCBI WGS metagenome assembly FWPU01 (sample SAMEA103939777, study PRJEB20133) | metagenome
CCCCAAATAGGTATTTATAAAAATGGAAAAAACAAATTTTTTATATTGGCAATCTAAGAAAGCGAGTAATTATGAAAAGCCCTTAGGCATTCTAATGGGAAATAATCAGGAGAAAAGGTTTTGTGTTTTTTGAGGAGGTATTTATATGGTTTTGATATTTATTTTTTTTCCCTTAACATCTTTTGTAAAAATTTAGAAGTAATTTATCAAAATGGTTCTTGTAAAATCTTTTCAAAAAAAATTCCTTATCTTTCTTGTTCATCCTTTATTAATTTAAATGGATATAATTTGAAAGAAATTGATGAAATTGAGCTTAAATATCCTTTTACAGTTTTGACAGGAAGCAATTCAAGGATTTTACTAAGAGAAAACAATGTATTAGTATTTATAGATGAATACAATATTGTACATCTTAAAAGTGTTCCAAAAAGTTTTGATAATGAAAATATGGAATTGGGTAACATAGAAACTAAAATAATAAATTATAATAAAGCTAAAAAGTCACATCCATCTTTTAAGTTTAAGATTTATGAAAAAAAACTTTAGTTTTTGAAGGAACTCCCTTTAAAGAAATAGTTGATGAGGAAATAAATTTGGATAAGTATGAATATTATATTATAAGGATTTCTGAATTGGAGGATTTCAAAGATTATATTGATTTAATAAGTAAAATTCCTTCAAAGGACTTAAAGGATTTTAAAAATATTTATAAAAATTTTTACTTCAAAATTTCGGGTATTGAAAAATATGATGGAAAAAATTTATTCGTAACAAATTTTTCAGATGTAAAGAGCTCAAAAGATATAAATTAGATTATAATAATTAAATAATTGTATTTTTTCACAGGAAAAGAAACAATTGGGCCTTTGAAAATTTGAAACTAAATTTACACCTTGATTATTGTTTTTTGCATCTGAAAGATGAAAATTTAATTTATTTAGAGGAAATTAAAACCCCTCTTTTAACCAAAGAAGAATTTGAAACCTTGAAAAAATGGAAAAATTCAAATATGATTTGCTCTTAAGTCCTTAAAAAAAGGAGGTGTTCCTTTCATATCCCTTGAGTCAAAAATTTTATTATAAATTTAAAAGAGATTTTTGGAGAATTTTTCCCCTTTTTCGAAAGCCCAAAGAAATAATTTAATTTTTTGAATTATCTTATAAAAGCTTTAAAAAATAAAAAATTTCACTCTTCCGCACTGTAACAATGTAGAGGGGCTTTTAAATTTAGAATATAAATGTTAAAATATAAAGATGGGTCGCTAGCTCAACTGGCAGAGCAGCGGACTCTTAATCCGCGGGTTCGGGGTTCGACTCCCCGGCGGCTCAATTCTTTAAAAACTTTAGCGAAAGTGGCGGAATTGGCAGACGCGCAAGACTTAGGATCTTGTGGGTTTTCCCATGGGGGTTCGATTCCCCCCTTTCGCATACTTTAAGGAGAAAAAATGGAATTTGAAATAATGGATTTGAATCCTACAAAAAAATCCATTTCTTTTAAATTCTTAAAGGAAGAAGTGGAAAAAGAAAAAAATGAAGTGGTTAAAAAACTAAAGGGCATGGCTAAACTTCCAGGTTTCAGACCAGGAAAAGTGCCTCCAGAAATAATTAAGGCAAGATATAAAAAGGAAATTGAAGAAGAAATCTTGGATAATTTGGTTAATAAAAACTTAGAAAATTTGATAAAGGAAAAAAACTGGAAAGTAGTGGGAGATATAATTTTTTCTTCCAAAAGCTTTAAAGATGAATTTTTAAAAGCAGAAATTGAGTTTTATATTTTGCCGAAATTGGAACTTCCTTCTTTGGAAGGAATTAATGCAAAGTTAGAAGAAATTACTGTAACAGAAGAAGAAATTATGGAAGAAATTGAAAAATTACAAAAAGCAAAGCCAATTGTGGAAAATTCAAACCTCCCAATTAATGAAGAAAGTGTTGCTCTATGCAAGGTAGTCGGAAAATATGAAGGCGAGGAAAAAGAAATTGATTTTCGTTATAAATTCCTTTCCCCTAAAGGAAATGATCCTGTCCCTGAAATCTTGGGAAAAAATATTGGAGAAGAGGTTCTTTTTTCAAAGGAATTTCCTCCCGATGATCCCTCTCCCCATAGGGGAAAAAAAGTAAATTTTAAAGCAAAAATAGAAGAGATAAAAATTGTAAAATATCCTGAAATTAATGATGATTTCGTAAAGAAAGAATTTCCTAATTTAAATTCAGTAGAAGATTTAAAAGAATCCATAAAAAACAAAATCTTAAGTTTTAAAAAACAAAAAGCAGAAAAGGATTTAAAGGAAAAAATTTTAAATCAACTCTTAGAAAAAATTGAAATTTTTGTTCCAGAACCTTTAATTCAAAAGGAAAAAAATAATTATTTGCACAATGCTGCACTTACCCTTTATGAAAGCAATTATGATTTGAAGGATATGGACTGGGAAAAACTATCAAAGGAATATGAGCCAAAGGCAATAAAAAATCTTCAAAAAAGACTACTTTTAGAATCCTTTTCAGAAAAATATGGAATTGAAATAAAAGATGAAGAAGTATTAAAATATATAAGAAATTATTGTGAAGAAAAGGGATTAAATTATGATAAAAAGATTAAGGAATTTAGAGAAAAGGGAATAATTGAAGATATAAGAAATGATTTAAAAGTTGAAAAAACAATGGAAAAAATCCTTAAAGAATTAAATATTGTGTTATAAATTTAAAAAATATCGTATAATATTATAGGGGGAAAAATGTACATACCCATTGTTGTGGAACAAGATGCAAGAGGTGAAAGAGCTTATGATATTTATTCAAGGCTTTTGAAAGACCATGTAATTTTTTTAGGTGCACCTATAACTGATGATGTGGCAAATTTAATAATTGCTCAAATGTTATTTTTGGAAGCCCAGAATCCAGAAAGGGATATCTCCCTTTACATAAATACCCCCGGTGGTTCAATTCCAGCAGGGCTTGCAATTTATGATACTATGCAATATGTTAAGCCAAATGTATCTACAATTTGTATTGGTCAGTCAGCTTCTATGGGGGCAATCCTATTGGCTGGAGGAACAAAGGGAAAGAGATATGCCCTCCCCAATTCAAGGATAATCATCCATCAACCCCTAATGCCCCATTTGGAGGGACAAGCTACGGACATAGATATTTATGCAAAGGACTTATTAAAATTAAGGGACAGGTTAAATGAAATCCTTTCAAAACATACGGGACAGCCAGTTGATAAAATCAAAAGGGATACGGACAGGGACTATATTATGACAGCTGAACAAGCAAAAGAATATGGTATAATTGACGCAATAATACAAAAAAGAAATGTTTAACAAGGAGTTTAAATGGTTAAAAAAGAAAATGATTACTTAAGATGTTCTTTTTGTGGTAAAAGCCAAAGGGAGGTTAATAGGTTAATTGCAGGACCTTCTGTTTTTATATGTAATGAATGTGTGGATATATGTCAAGACATTCTTGCAGAGGAAGAAACAGTTTCAAGATATGAAAGCTTTGAACTTCCCACACCAAAAGAGATAAATAGCTTTTTAAACCAATATGTAATAGGCCAAGATTTGGCAAAAAAGAAGCTTTCTGTTGCTGTTTATAACCATTACAAAAGAATCCACTTTGTGGATAGACATCCAAAGGCAGATGTGGAATTACAAAAAAGCAATATTTTACTCATAGGTCCTACAGGGGTAGGGAAAACCCTCTTGGCTGAAACTCTTGCCAAATTTTTAAAAGTCCCCTTTGCAATAGCAGATGCTACTACATTAACAGAAGCAGGATATGTAGGAGAAGATGTGGAAAATATAATTTTAAAACTATACCAAGCAGCAAATGGGGATAAGGAAAAAACAAAGAAAGGGATTGTCTATATTGATGAAGTGGATAAAATTGCAAAAAAGGGTGAAAATCCTTCAATTACAAGGGATGTTTCTGGAGAAGGAGTTCAACAAGCCCTTTTGAAAATTTTAGAGGGAACTATTTGTAATGTTCCACCTCAAGGGGGAAGAAAACATCCCCATCAAGAGTTTTTACAAATTGATACCACAAATATTTTATTTATATGTGGTGGTGCCTTTGTGGGTTTAGAAGAGATAATTGCCCGAAGGGTTTCAGAAAAACTTATGGGTTTTGGAGCCAAAGTTCGTTCCAGAAAGGAAGAAAGAATTGGGGACTTATTAGCACAAGTCCATCCCGAGGATTTAATAAAATTTGGGCTCATACCAGAATTTGTTGGAAGATTGCCTGTTGTAGCAACCTTAGATGAACTAAACTTAGAAGCAATGATTAAAATCTTAACGGAACCAAAAAATGCCCTTGTAAAGCAATACCAAAAAATGTTAGAATTAGATGGAATATCTTTAAAATTTACAAAGGAGGCCTTAGAAGAAATTGCAAAAGAAGCAATGAAAAGAAAAGTGGGGGCAAGGGGTTTGAGAATAATTTTAGAAGAACTTATGTTAGATATTATGTATGAAGTACCTTCTATTAAAGATGTAAAAGAAATTATAATTGATGAAAAGAATGTAAAAGAAAAAAAAGTAAATTTAACTTCTATAAGGAAAGCAGTTTAATATGAAAATATATCAAAGACCCTATATTTTGCCACTTGTACCAATGAGGGATATGGTAATATTTCCCCAAACCTTTGCTCCCTTTTATGTGGGAAGACCCTCTTCCATAATGGCTGTGAGAAGATCCTTGGCAATTGAAGGAAACTTAATCTTTTTATCTACTCAAAAGGATCCTAAGATTGATTTTCCAAAAGAAGAAGATATATTCCAAATTGGAATTATAGCAAAGATAATTCAGCATGCAGATACAGAGCCACCTAATTTAAAAGTAATTGTTGAAGGAATTCAAAGGGCTAAAATTTTAAGTTTCCTTACCAAAGAGCCCTTCTTTGAAGTAGAAGTAAATCCAATTTTTTATGAAGTAAAGATAGACAATGAAATAAGAAAATATATGGAGTTAGTTTTGGGATTTTCAAAAAAATATAGTAGAATTTCCCAAAATAATAGCTTGGAAGCAATGCTTAGTTCAATTCCAATGGATGATGTCTCTGCTTTTTGTGATAGAATTGCTTCTGCTTTAAAAATAGAGACCTCTCAAAAACAAGAACTCTTAGAAACAATTAATCCCATTACAAGATTACAAAAGATAAACGATATCTTAGATATAGAAATTGAAAAAATAAATATTGATAGAAGGATAAATCAAAAGGTAAAAAAACAAATGGAAAAAGCCCAAAAAGAGTATTACTTAACTGAAAAGATAAAAGCAATACATGATGAATTGGGACAAACGGAAGATAAAACCTTAGAGATTCAAGAACTAAAGAAAAAAATTGAAGAATCAGGAATGAGTGAGGAGGCCAAAAACAAAGCATTATACGAATTAAAAAGATTGGAAAGTATGTCTTATATGTCTGCAGAAGCAACTGTTTCAAGAACTTACATAGATTGGCTTATAAATGTTCCTTGGAAAAAAGCTACAAAGGAAATAAAGGATTTAAAGAGAGCTGAAAGAATATTAAATGAAGACCACTATGGTCTTGAAAAAGTTAAAGAAAGAATCTTGGAATTTTTAGCTGTAAGACAACTCATAAAAAAACCAACGGGTTCAATTTTATGTTTTGTTGGTCCACCAGGTGTGGGAAAGACCTCTTTAGGGAAATCAATAGCAAGAGCAATGAATAGGAAGTTTGTAAGATTATCCTTAGGGGGGGTGAGGGACGAAGCAGAAATTAGGGGTCACAGAAGAACCTATATTGGTGCCTTGCCAGGTCAAATAATTCAAATGATGAAAAAAGCTGGAACCATAAATCCTGTAATGCTTTTAGATGAAGTTGATAAGATGTCTATGGATTTTAGAGGAGACCCCTCTGCTGCCTTAATGGAAGTTTTAGATCCAGAACAAAATAAAAATTTTAATGATCATTATTTAGATGTAGATTATGACCTCTCCCATGTTTTCTTCATTTGTACTGCAAATGTCCTCCACTCAATTCCCCCTGCTTTAAGGGATAGGATGGAAATACTTCAATTGGCTGGGTATACAGATATGGAAAAAATTGAAATTGCAAAAAGACATCTAATCCCAAAACAATTAAAAGCCCATGGACTAGCAAAAATGAAACTTGAATTTGAAGAAGAAGCAATTGTTACAATAATTGAAAATTACACAAGGGAAGCAGGGGTAAGAAACTTGGAAAGGGAAATTTCTTCAATTTGTAGAAAAGTTGCCAAGACATTAGTTAAAGAAAAGGAACTAAAATACAGTCAGATAACAAAGGAATTGGTCTTTGAACACTTAGGTAAACCAAAATATAGAAGGATTGATCCAAAATTAGAAAAACCTAAAATTGGAGTTGCCTTGGGTCTTGCTTGGACAGAAGTGGGAGGAGAACTCTTGGCAACAGAAGCTGTAAAAATGCCAGGTAAGGGAAATTTAATTTTAACAGGACAGTTAGGAGAAGTAATGCAAGAATCAGCAAAGGCAGCACTTAGTTGGATTAGATCTAAAAGCATAAAATGGGACTTGGATCCCGAATTTTTTCAAAAATATGACATCCACATCCATATCCCTGAAGGAGCAATCCCAAAAGATGGACCTTCTGCTGGGATAACCTTAGGTGTTGCTTTAGCTTCTTTGGTGAGGGATATTCCCGTAAGAATGGACATTGCAATGACAGGTGAAATTACTTTAATTGGAAAGGTCTTGCCCGTTGGAGGTATAAAAGAAAAGATTCTTGGAGCCCACAGGGCAGGAATTTTTAATATAATCCTGCCAAGGGAAAATGAAAAAGATTTGGAAGATATCCCAAAGGAAGTTTTTGAAAAATTAAAAGTTTACCTTGTAGAAAATATGGAAGAGGTTGTGGAATTAGCCCTTTGCAAATCAATGGAAGAATTGGAAATGGCTGAAGAAGGCAAAATCCTTCCCCAAAAAGCTGAAAAGCAAGTGCCAGTGCCAGAAATTTAATTTTTTTTTATATATTTATACCAATAAAAATTCCAAAAAGGAGAAAAGTATGAATCAAAGGAGTAAAAATACAAAAGGTGTAAGACAAAGAAAAAGGAAAGAAAGAACAGAAGAAAATTTAAATTATTTAAAAGAAGAACAATTGCAAGAAGTAGAAGACAAATTTGCAATTAAAGCATTAAAAGAAATGTCTATGGAAGATTTAGCAAGTGCTGCTAAGGAGTTAAAAGTAGAAAATATTTCTTCAATGAGAAGACAAGAATTAATCTTTGAAATTTTGAGGAAAAAAACAGAAAATAATGGTTTTATTTTTGCAGAAGGAGTTTTGGAGGTATTGCCTGATGGTTATGGTTTTTTAAGAGCTCCTGAACATTCTTATCTTCCTGGTTCTGATGATGTTTATGTTTCTCCAAGCCAAATTAGAAGGTTTAATTTAAAAACGGGAGATACAATTTCAGGACAAATAAGAACTCCAAGGGTGGAAGACGGAGAAAAATATTTTGCTTTAGTTCGCCTTGAAGCAGTCAATTTTGAACCAGTGGAGTTGGCAAAGGAGAGAAAAAATTTTGATGACTTAACACCCCTATATCCTATGGAAAGAATTGTTTTAGAAAACACCTCTGATATGTCCTCAAGGGTAATGGATTTAATAACACCCATAGGAAAGGGACAAAGGGGACTAATTGTTGCTCCTCCAAGGACAGGTAAAACAATGCTTTTGCAATCAATTGCCCACTCTGTAACAAGAAACCACCCTGAAATAATTTTAATTGTCCTTTTAATTGATGAAAGACCTGAAGAAGTAACAGATATGCAAAGATCTGTTAAAGGAGAAGTAATTGCTTCCACCTTTGACGAAGGAGCCCAAAGGCATGTAAATGTTGCAGAAATTGTAATGGAAAAAGCAAAACGCCTTGTGGAATATAAAAATGATGTTTTAATCTTACTAGATTCCATAACCCGTCTTGCAAGAGCATATAATACAGTTGTCCCTGCTTCTGGAAAGGTATTGTCGGGAGGAATAGATTCAAATGCCTTACAAAAACCAAAGAGATTTTTTGGTGCAGCAAGGAATATAGAAGAAGGGGGATCTTTAACAATAATGGGAACTGCCTTAATTGATACTGGTTCGCGAATGGACGATGTAATCTTTGAAGAATTTAAAGGGACGGGAAATATGGAACTTCATTTAGAAAGAAAATTGGTAGATAAAAGGGTTTTCCCAGCTATTGATATAAATAGGTCTGGAACAAGAAAGGAAGAACTTTTAATGGAACCCGATGAATTAAATAGGGTATGGGTTTTAAGGAAGGTATTAAATCCCCTATCCCCCGTTGAAGCAATGGAACTTTTAATAGATAAACTTTCAAAGACAAAAACAAATAAAGAATTTTTATATATGATGAGCCAGGGCTTATAAAATTTTTAAAGGACTTTAAATTCATCCAACTTTAAATTTTTATCTTCCTTTATCTTTAATTTTACTTTTATCTTTTTAAAGACCTCTACCCATTCTTTTTCCCTTAAGGTTTCCTTTGTTTCCTTTGAACAATAAACCTTAACTTTTATCTCCTTAAAGGGACTATATTTTTTAAGTACTTCTTCAAAAATTTCTTGAGCAATTTTATAAGTGTTTTTTACTTTTCCTTCTCCTCCACAAAAAGAACAATTAGATAAAATAAAACTATCCTTTGACTCATACAATCTCTTTCTTGTCATTTCTAAGATGCCAAAATCTGATAATCTTAAAATTCTAAAAGAAGATCTATCCCTTTTCATTTCTTTTCTAAAATTTTCAAGGATTTCTTGACGAAATTTCTTTGAATCCATATCAATGAAATCTATAACTATTATCCCTCCTATATCCCTCAATCTTATTTGTTTTACAATTTCTTTTATTGCTTCTAAATTTGTTTTTAGGGCTGTCTCAGATATATTAACCCCAGAAATAAACTTTCCAGAATTTACATCCATAGAACAAAGGGCTTCTGTTTGATTTATTATTACATACCCCCCCTTTTTTAACCAAATTTTATTTTTAGATATACTTTCTAAGTCCTTTGAAATATTTAATTCTTCTTTAATACTTTTTGCTTTTTCATAATACTTTAATACTTTTAAATGCTTTGGATTAATATTTTTTAAAAATTCTTCCAACTCATCATATATCTTCTTTTCATCTACCCAAATATATTGAAAGGGATAACTTAAAAAATCTCTTAAAACCCTTATATACAAGGGGTCCCCCTTGTAAAGAACTGCAGGAGCCCTCTTTATTTCTTTTTCCTTTTCTATTTCTTCCCAAAGGAAATTTAGTTTATAAAAATCTTGTAAAATTACCTCCTCTGCTTTACCTTCAGAAATAGTTCTAATTATTATCCCTCTCCCTGAAACCTCCATTGCTTTCTTTGCAATTTCTCTTAATCTTTCCCTTTCCCTTTTATCTTCTATCTTTTTTGAAATTCCTATAAAATTAAGGTAAGGAAGCAAAACAGTAAAATTTCCAGGAATTGTAATAAAAGTAGTAAGACGAGGCCCCTTTGTAGATATTTCACCCCTTTGAACTTTAACTATAAGGGTTTGCCCTTCCCTTAAAATTGAAGATATCTTTCTAATTCTTTGTCCCCTTCTTTCCTTTGGATCTATTCCAAAGATTTCAGCATATTCAAGCCATTCCTCCACTATATCTTTCCCAAACAAAAAACCATTTTTTTCAAGCCCTATATTTATAAAGGCAGAGTTTATTGCTTTTACAACCTTTTCTACTAAACCTTTATATATGTTACCAATTATGGAAGGCTTATTTTTCCATTCAAAGTAATATTCTTGGGGCTTTTCATTTTCCAAAAGTATTACTTCATTTGCCATCCCCCTACCACATATAATTAAATCAAATCTCATACTCTCCAAATCTCCTCACAGCAATAGAATTTATTAAAGAAAAAGTGAAATAGGAAGCAGTTAAACTTGAACCTCCATAGGAAAGAAAAAATAAAGGAATACCTGTAATTGGTAAAAGTCCTACAACCATCCCCATATTATAAATTATATGAAAAGAAAAGTAACCCATAAGTAAATAAATTAAAAATTTTTCTTCCCAGTTTGGTGCTGTATTTGCTATATTTAAACTATAAAAGATCAAAATTATGTAAATTAAGATAAAAATTAAACTACCAAAAAAACCCATCCTTTCAGAAATTCCTGCAAAAATAAAATCCGTATGTTGAGCTGGCAAAAATCTCAATTGGCTTTGGGTCGCCTTTGAAAAGCCCTTTCCAAAAATACGGCCTGAACCCACTGCAATTAGGGATTGCTTTGATTGATAAGCAGTTTTGGATTCGGAATACTTAGGAAATAAAAAGGTATAAATCCTTTGTTTTTGATAGGGCTTTAATATAAAAAACCAAGAAAATATGGTCGATATAAATAAAAATATAAAAAGAAATATTAAAAGCGTAAAACTAAACCTTTGAAAATATAAGAAAACTGTTATTATTACAAAAAAGGCTAAGACAGTTCCAAAATCGGGTTGTAAAAATATTATAAAAACTGGTACCATAGAGGCAAGGAAAAGGTAAATTAATCTTGTGGGGTTTCTCCTCATTTCTTCTGCAATAAATAAACACAAAATTGGTTTTAGCCATTCAGAAGGTTGAAAATTAAAAAAACCAAATTGAAGCCATGCCTTTGTATTTGCAATAGGCTTTGAAAAAAGAGTTAAAAACAAAAGGATTAAAGAAAATATATAAATATAACGGGAAAACCTTAAAAAAAAGCTATGCCCCACTTTACTTATAAACATAAATATGAAAATACCAAAAAAAGAAAATAAAAGCTGATTTTTAAAGGAGGAAACAGAAAAACTATAAACAAAAAATAAACTTGAAAAATTTAAAAACAAAATTAAAAAAAATATTATTAAGTTTATTTTAATCTTCATTTTAATGCTAACTTTAAGAGTTCTTTTACAATTGGGGCGGCCACCTCTGAACCATGCCCCACATTTTCTACAATCACAACACAAACATATAAGGGGTCTTCTGCTGGAGCAAAACCTACAAACCAAGAGTGCTCTTTTATATAGGGCTTTCCCTTTTCTTCAGTCATAACTTGAGCTGTTCCCGTTTTTCCAGCAATCAGGGGATCTTCAAAAAGCCCATGGGCAGTCCCAAAGGGGCTTTGAACAACCTCTCTTAAAGCCTCTTTTATAAAATTTAAAGTACTTTCCGAAATTCCTAAACTTTTAAATTCAAGCTTTTTAAGGTTTGTTAATCGGGGTGAAAATAATTTCCCTCCACTTGCAATGACGCCATATATTTGGGCAATCTTTAAAGGTGTAACCAAAATTGGTCCCTGTCCAATACTTAAAGATAAAGTTTCTCCTGCATACCAGGGAACTCCCCTAAAAAAAATACTCCACTTTTCCGAAGGAACAAACCCTGGCTTTTCAAAATTTAAATCAATATTTGTTAATTTATCAATTTCAAAAATTTTTGCCCATTTTTCAATCCTATTTAAACCTAAAAAAAGCCCCAAACTGTAAAAATAGACATCACAGGACTGAACTATTGCTTTATGCATATCTACAAGGCCATGTCCCTTAAGGTTCCAACATTTGAAATATCTATCTCCAAACTTAAAACTCCCTGAACAAAAAATTTTTTTATCTTTATCCCATAAATTTTCTTCTAAGGCAGCTATTGCTAAGATTATTTTAAAAATGCTTCCTGGTGGATAAGTTCCTTGAGAAACTCTATCAAGTAAAGGAAGTTCTGGATCCCTTAAGAGGTTTTTCCAAACTTCCTTTGCCTTAGAAGAAACTGGCGGAAGAATCCTTTTAGAAGGAGAGGAATAATAGAGCAAAACATTTGCTTCTTTACAATTCATCATAAAAGCAGCTCCTCTTCTTTCCCCAAGGAGTTCTTTTGCCTTTTCATGTAATCTTAAACTTAAAAATGTCTTCAAATCCTTTCCTGTTTTTCCCTTCTTTAAAAGATACCTTGAGATTTCCCTTTCCCTACTATCTACTATAATCTGCCAAATTTCATCTTCTCCCTTTAAATGTTTTTCATAAAATTTTTCAAGCCCTGCTTTCCCTACCCATTCCCCACTCCTTAAATTTCTATCTTCTTTTAATTCTTCTATTGAGACCTCTGATATGTATCCTAAGGCATGGGGAAAAAGTTCAGAGTAAGGATAGTCCCTTCTCAAGGTTTTATAAATAGATAGTTGAGGATATTTTATCTTTAATTCCTCAATTAATGGAAGTTCTTCTCCTTCAATGCTTGAAATTAAAACAATTGGAGAATAGGCAGGATATAAATCCTTTTGTTTCCATTTATGTTGAATTTCTTCCTTCCTTAAAGGAAGTAAATTTATTAGTTCTTTTATCATTTTTTCTGGCTCTTTCATTTCTTCCTTGTATAAAATTAAGTCATAGTCAACTTCATTTTTAGCAAGGGAAAAATTTTCCAGGGACCAAATGGCACCCCTATAAGCAGGAATTATAAGCTTTCTTATATGGTTTTTTAATGCCATTTCTTCATATAACTTCCCCTGCCTTATTTGAATATTAAAATATCTAATTATTAATAAAGAAAAAGAAAAGACCAAAAAAATTGAAAAGAAGTGTTCCTTTTTCATTTTTTTCCAAAAACAAAGGTAAGGATAATTGAATTAAAAAAACCTGATATTAGGAAAGATAAAAATATATCCCTTAAGATATAAATATTAAAGAATTTTGTTAAAATAAAAAAAACAAGGTTAAATAAACCATGGGATGTGAAAAAGAAAAGAAATAAAAAAAACTTTGATTGTATATATAATTTTTTATAAACTTGAAAAGCCAAGTAAGATGTAAAAGTTAAGGAAAAACCATAGAGGCCTAAGGGGTATCCAAAGGTGTAATCAGAAACTATTCCTAAAAAGGTAGAAAAGAAAATTCCATAGGAGGGTTTATTCTTTAAAGTATACAAAAGGGAAAAGAGAAGAGGAAAATCAATTATTAAAAAATTTTGAAAAAATGTCAACTGAATTCTTATCCCTATGATACTTAATAAAAATAAAATTAATACTTTCAATTTTCAAATCCCTTAATTATAAAAACAAAATTTAACTTTGAAAAATCCACAGAGGGTTGAACTTTAACTTTTAGTTCCTCTGTTTCCCTTTTAACTTTTACTACAAATCCTATCCTTAAGCCAGGGGGAAAAACCCTATCCCAACAGTCTGTTAAAATCACATCCGTCTCTTGAATATCTGAGTAAGGTGGAAGATATTTTAATTCTAAAAAACCACTTCCATCCCCCCTCAAAACCCCATGGGTTCCAGACCTTTCAGAAACCCCTGAAATTAAACCCTCTGGATTTACAATTGGTAATAAATAGGATTGAAAAAATTCAACTTTAACAATTTTCCCAATTACTCCTTCAGGAGATATGCAAACATCATTTTCTTTAACTCCTTTATTACCTCCTGCAGAAATTATTAACTTAGAAGCAAAACCAGCCATATCAGTTTTTATTATATGGGCTTTTTTATATAACTCAAAATTAAAGGGTAAACTTTGAAAATCATAAAACTGTCTTAAATATAAGTTTTCCAAAGAAATTTTATCCATTTTAATCTTTTGCCATATTATTTTTTCTTTTAAAATTTTATTTTCTAATTTTGAATTTTTAATTTCTTTTATTGAATAGGAAAGATCCAAGAAAAATTTTATTATGTTGTGAGTACCTTTTACAAGGGGAGATAAAACTAAGGAAAATGCTTTATACCATATATTACTATAAGTTTGAAAAGATAAAATTAGAAAGTTAAAAATAAGCAGTGTTAAAAAAAGGAAAAGTAAACCCTTCTTAGGAAATAGCAATTCTTTTTAAAAGAGAGAAATCAGAAAGCATTCTCCCCGTACCTAAGGCAACACATGCCATAGGATTTTCCGCAATAGATACGGGGAGGCCTGTCTCTTCCCTTAACCTTTGATCAAAATTTTTAAGCAAAGACCCTCCTCCACAAATTACAATCCCCTTATCCATAATATCTGCTGAAAGTTCTGGAGGAGTTCTTTCAAGGGCAACTCTTACTGTTTCAATGATTGCTTGAACAGGCTCTGCAAGGGCTTCCCTTATCTCTTCATCATTTACTAAAATTGTTTTAGGTACTCCTTCCACAAGATCTCTACCTTTAATTTCCATCTTTAATGGCTTTTCTAAGGGATAAGCAGAACCAATTTCAATTTTTATTTGTTCTGCTGTTCTTTCTCCAATTAGTAAATTATATTTTTTCTTTATATATAAAATAATTGCTTCATCCATTTCATTTCCTGCAATCCTTATGGAACGAGAATAAACTATCCCTGCAAGAGCTATAACGGCTACATCTGTTGTCCCCCCCCCAACATCAACAATCATATTACCCGACGCCTCAATAATTGGAAGACCAGCACCAATTGCAGCTGCCATAGCTTGTTCTACAAGTATCACTTCTGATGCCCCTGCCCTCAATGCCGAATCTCTAACTGCCCTTTTTTCCACCTGGGTAATCTCAGAAGGAACAGATATAACAATTCTTGGTCGAACCATATAGGTTCTACTATGGGCTTTTCTTATAAAATAGTTTAACATTTGCTCTGTTACTTCAAAATCAGCAATAACACCATCCTTCATAGGTCTTATTGCTACAATATTTCCAGGGGTTCTTCCTAACATTTCCTTTGCTTCTGTTCCTACTGCTTCAATTTTCCCTGTTATAGTATTCTTTGCCACAATTGATGGTTCATGTAAAACAATTCCTTTGTTTTTGCAATAAACCATAGTGGTAGCAGTTCCCAAATCAATAGCAAGATCATTAGAGAAAAACTTAAAAAACTTTAAAAACATATTTATTCTCTTACAACAACTCTTAATCTCTTATTTGCTTCATTTCCAGCTGGATCTACTGCTTGAACATTTATAATATTTTCACCCACAAATTTTAATGAAACAGTTGTTGTGAAAGTGCCATCTACATTTGGCGTTATTGTTTCTCCTTCAATTATGATTATGGCTCCTGGTTCTGTTTTACCCTTTACAATACATTGATTTCCCAGGGGAACATCTGCTTTAACTTCTAAAAAAGGAGGTATTTTATCCAATTTTTCCATTTCTGATCCCGTCAAAATTCTAAATTTTGTTGCCAAGCTCCAGGGACTTGAATTTCCCAATTCATCTATGGCCCTAACTCTCCAATAATAATCCCCTGGTTCTGCTCCTTGGATGAAGACAAAATTTTTAGTCCTTTTATCTTCATTGGGTTCTAAGAAAAAGGAAGTTGGAGAAATTTGAATTACATAACTTACAGCTCCTTCCAAGTTTTCCCAGGCAATCCTTATCTTTAAATGGGGATTATAAAGAAATGCCTTATTTAAAACGGGTTCAATATGTTTTGGGCTTGGAAGTATATTATATTTTTGTGCTCCCTTTTCTTTATCCAATTCAAGTTTTTGAAGAGAACCTAATTCTATTATTTCATCACCTACTGTTGCCCTTGCTACTCCCCTTGCAACTTGAATTTCACCCTTTTCCTCTCCCGTAACCACATAAGCTGAGGTAAATTTATCTAACTCCGTATTGGCTTGAAGGGTTACTACTTGTGCCTTTTGATTTTGAGTTGCAATATCTGCTGATCCCACTTTCATTGTTATTTTTTCTATTGTTTCACCTGCTTTTGTTACTATGGGTTCTGCTACTTCATGTAAGGAATTTGGGGGAAGAACAATTATACAATTATTTCTTGTAGTAATTCTAACAGAGCCATTTGAATATGTCTTAACGAAATCCCCTGGATATAAACTCATTCGGGGTTTTGCATCTTGCCATGTGCCTTGATCTTTTCTTTGGACTTGAACTTTTCCTTCCAAATCTAATATTTCTTCAATGCCCCTTACAGTTCTTTCCTTAGCTGTACCAATTGTCCTTAGGGCTTCTTCTAAAACTTCAGAGGAAATTTGAATAACTTCCAAATATTTCTTTTCTAAGAAAAGTTTTTGGGCATTTTGAAGTTTATCTTTCAAATCTACATAAACACCTTTATAAAGATTAAAATTTTGGAGCTGAGCAATTTCTTCTACTTTTTTGTCTGCTTCCTTTAAAATCCCCTGCGCCTTTGTCTTAGGAGATTGGAAATGGAGAAAAACCAAATAAATTATTCCTATACCTATTATTACAGAAAGTACAATTAGAGCTATCTTTTTTATATTTGAAATTGGAATTAGGTACCAATCTAAATCAACTCTTGAAGTACTTTTCTTTTTCAATTTTTTATCTTATGCTTCCCGAAATGGGGATTTCTATTTTTTTAAACTCTTCTAACTCAGAATTTGTTTCTACAATAAGTTTACCTTCAAAGGGTCCTTTTGGAGGTTCTTTAACAAAAACCAAAACTAAATTATATTCCATACCTGGCTTTACAACTTCTTGAGAAGCAGTAAGAAAAGGAATAGTAGAATTCAAGTTTAAAATTTCAAATTTCCCAGAATTTGTATTATCCTTTATGTTTAAAAGTCTTTCAAAATCCTTATTAAAATCAATCGTTCCCATCTCTAACTTTGGAGGAGTTATTTGAACATCAGGCCTTACAAGTCCCATTATCTTTAACTCTACTTTTGGAACTTTTTTACTATTTGTGTAAATATATGCCCTTTCATTTAAAAAACCAACGGGTGCCTCTGGAGTTATTATTACAGTAATTTCATATTGCTTATTTTTATATTGTGGATTAATTTTATCTTGGGGAGCTGGTACTTGTTCAAATTTAATATAGGGCTTTGGACTTTCAAAATTTGTTATCTTAAATTCATACCCCTCTTCTTCTGTTACAACTAACCTTTGCACTTTTCCCAAATCTTTTTTAAGTTTTACAAACCTTAAATTTCCATCTGGCAAGACATCAACTAAAACTTTAATAGTTGCTTTTAAAAATAATTTAATTTGTGGGTTTTCCGGGTCATTTGAAAGAACAGTTATATTTTTAGATTGGGGACCTTTAAAATCTTTTGTTTCAAACTTAGTTTTAATCTTTCCCACTTGACCAGGTTTTATTAATTTATCCCATTCTGCAACTGTGCAACCACAAGAGGGCCTCACATCTAAGATTGTTAAATCCCCTTTTCCTTCATTTTTAATTTCAAAGGTATGAAACAATTCTTCCCCTTTTAAGACGACACCAAAATCCTTTAATGTCTCTTCGCAAACCAATTTTGGCAAATCTTGAGAAAAAACAAATAAAGAAAAAAACAAAAAAGAAATCAAAAACCATTTCTTCATTACTTAACCTCCTAAATTTTTTATCAATAATTTTAATATATTTTTCCTTGACATTCAAGAGGAATTTAAGTTAAATTAAAGGGAATGAAAAAAAATTTAGGACTTATGCTTTTGGAAGCAAATTTAATTGACGAAGTTCAAATGAAAATTGCCTTGGAAATTCAAAAAAAGACAGGGAAGAGGTTTGGTTCCACCTTGGTGGAATTAAAATTTATTGATGAAAATGTCTTGGCTGCTTTTTTGAGCAAACAAATTGATATCCCTTGCATTTCCCTTTTAAATATTGCTATACCAGAAGAGGTTATATCAAAAATTCCCTATGAACTTGCAAAAAAAACCCTAAGTATGCCCATTAAAATAGAAAATAACTTTTTATATGTTGCAATGGTAGACCCTACGGACTTAAATTCCATAAATGAAATTGAAAATACTATAAATATGCCCGTTGTACCTTTAATTGCCCCCCAATCTTCTATTGAGAAAGTAATAAAAAAGTATTATGAAAAGGAAAAACTTGAAGAGACAAAACCCTCCTTAGAAGAATTAAAAAGCTTCTTGGAAGAAATTAATTCCTCTCCAAATTTGGAAAATATTGAAGAAAGAATTAAGGGAATTGAAAAGAAAATTGAAGAAATACTTATTCTTTTAAAAGAATGTTTGTCATTACTAAAGAAGTAGAGTTTTCTGCTGCTCATTTTATTCCTCGCCATCCAGGTCCTTGTAAAAAGACCCATGGACATAATTATAAAGTGAGAGTATTTGTGGAAGCCAAAAAGTTAAATGAACTTCAAATGGTTATGGATTTTTCTGATTTAAATAAAATTATCAAAGAGGCAGTTGAACCCCTTGACCATTCTTTTTTAAATGAAATAGAGGAATTTAAAAATGATATTCCCACAGCAGAAAGAATTGCCTTTTTATTATTTAAAAAAATATTAAAAAAATTACCAAAAAATTTAAAACTACAAAAAGTGGAAGTTTTTGAAAATGAGACTTCCTCTGCCATTTACTATTCAAAAGGAGGTAAAAATGCTTAGGGCAATCTTTGTGGGGCTTTCAAATGTAGAAGCCTTAAGAAAATTTGCCACAAAAAATAAAATAGCAAGGAAAACTGCTTCAAGGTTCATTGCAGGAGAAGAATTAAAAGATGGAATAGAAGCTGCCAAAAAACTTAACTTAAATAATATTGAAGTAACTATGGATTTTTTAGGAGAAAATACAAAGACAGAAAAAGAGGCATGGGCTTGTGCAAAGGAAATAACAAAAATTATGGAAGCCATTAAAAGGGAAAACATATGGGGAAATGTTTCCATAAAACTAACCCAGTTGGGTTTGGATTTGGGAGAAGAATTTTGTGAAGGGGTTTTAAGATTTTTATTTGATGGTGCAAAAAGTAAAAACATTTTTGTAAGAATAGATATGGAGGGCTCTCCTTATACCCAAAAAACTTTAAATCTTTTTTATAAACTTTATGAAGAATACAAAAATATAGGCATTGTAATCCAAGCATACCTTTATAGAAGTTATGAAGATGTAGAAAAAATTATAAGTTTGGGAGCAAGGATTCGCCTTTGTAAAGGTGCTTACAAGGAGCCAAAGTCCATTGCTTTTCCAAAAAAATCCCAAGTAAATGAAAATTTTATAAAAATAATGAAAAGATTATTAGATTCAAAAATTTATCATGCCATAGCTACCCATGATGAAAAAATGATAAAAGCAACAATAGAATATGCAAGGGAAAAAGGTATTACAAAAGATAGATTTGAATTTCAAATGCTTTATGGGATAAGGAGGGATATGCAACTAAAATTAGTAAAAGAGGGTTTCAAGGTAAGGGTATATTTACCCTATGGGACCCATTGGTTTCCCTATTATATGAGAAGATTAGGGGAAAGGCCTGCAAACTTGTTTTTTATATTAAGAAATATCTTTAAGGGCTAATGGAAATTGATTTATTTGATTACAATTTGCCTGAAAAAAATATAGCCCTTTATCCAAAAAAAAGGGGTAGTTCATGGCTTTTAGTATGCTTTAAAAAATCGGGCAATTGTTTTAAAACAAATTTTTCAAATATTTCCAATTTTTTACCTAAAAATTCTTTACTAATTTTAAATAATACTAAGGTCTTTAAGGCAAAGGTCCCCTTTTACTTAAAAAATTGGAAAAAAGGGGAACTTTTAATTGTAAAAATAGAAGAAAAGGGGTTTCTATGTCTCTTAAAACCAGGGAAAAAAGTTTGGAAAGAAAGGGAAATATTTTTTGATTTTAATGTTTTAGGAAAAGTTGTATCAAAAGATGAAAGGGGAAGGTTTTTTATTGAATTGGAAATTTCCCCTGAAGAAATCATAAAAAAATATGGGAAACCTCCTCTTCCTCCTTATATTAAAAGGGATACAAAAAAAATTGATGAAAGATATTATCAAACAGTTTATGCAAAAAAAATTGGATCCATTGCAGCCCCTACTGCTGGTTTTCATTTCACAAAGGATATTTTAAAAAAAATAAAAGAGAAAAATATAAAAATTTGTTATATAACTTTACACATAGGTGAAGGAACCTTTAAACGCATAAAGGAAAAGGAGATAGAAAAGCATAAAATGGATGAAGAATATTATGAAATTCCAAAAAAGACAGCAAAAGAAATTGAAAAGACAAAAGATAAGGGAAATAAAGTTATTTGTGTAGGAACTTCCGTTGTAAGGGCTTTAGAAAGTGCCTTTTTAAAGGGGAAGGGGAAAATTTTGCCCATAAGTGATTTTACAAATTTATTCATATATCCAGGTTTTAAATTTAATATAACAGACCTATTAATTACAAACTTTCACTTACCCAAATCCACACCCCTCTGCCTAGCCTCTGCTTTTGCTGGAACAAAAAACTTAAAATTTTGGTATAATTATGCGATAGAGAAAAAATTTAGATTTTTAAGTTATGGCGATGCCATGCTTATTAAAGAATAAAGGAGGTAAAATGAAAATTTTATTTGCAATTTTTTTGAGTTTTTCCCTATCTTTATTTTCTGACTATCAAACGGGAGTAAAATTATATAATGAAGGAAAATATGAAGATGCTCTTTTAAGGTTTGAAGAGCTTATTAAAGAAAAACCAGATCAATGGCAGTCCTTTTACTTTGCAGCTTTATGTTATCAAAAATTAAATAAAATAGAAAAGGCAAAGGAGTGTTTTGAAAAGGCATTAAAATTAAATGATGATATCATAATTCGTTTACCCTTAGCACAGATATATTTTAATGAAAAAAACTATGAAAAAGTAAATGAAATACTTACCCTTGAAGCAATTCAAAGGGCAAAACCAGAGCAAAGGAAGAGCGGTTTTAAATTACTTGCTACAAACAATTACTTGCAGGGAAAATACAAAGAAGCCATTCCTTTATTTAAGGAATACTTGATTTTGGATTCAGATCCCTCCATAAAATATTATTTAGCAATTTGTTTATATAAAACAGATGACTTAGAGGAGGCAAGTGTTTTCCTTGAAGAAATAGTAAAAGCAAATCCAGAAAATAATGATGCCCTAAGTTTACTGGCATCAATTTATTTAGAGTTTTCAAGTTCAAAGTCAGAAAGGAAAGAGTACTACTTAACTCAAGCAGAAAAAATAGGGGAAAAACTTTTAAAAATATCTGAAGAAAATTCTTACCTTTTAGCAAAAATAAAAATGATGTTAGGGAAATATAGTGAAGCATCTACCTATTTTGAAAGGGCAACATACCAAAAAGATAAAACCCAAAACTGTTATGCCTTATATTACCTTGGCTTTATTAAAGCAAAAATGGAGAATTACAAAGGGGCTATAAACTCCTTTGATTTAGCTGAAAAATGTTTAAAAGATGAAAATGCTTTAAAAAAAATATATTGTCAAAAGGGGCTCATTTTTCATAGCCAATCGGACTTTAAAAAAGCCATTGAATTGTATAAAAAAGGCAGTTGTCCTGAAGATTTAATTAAAAAAGCAGAAGAAGGACAAATTGCAACAGAGACCCTACAAAGAATGCAACAACTTTTAGAACAACTTCAAGATTTAACCAAAATGAAGTAGAAAAATTTGCTTTTTCAAAAAAAACCGTTAATAATATAATTAGGAGGTAAGATGAATTACAGGCAGATACAAAAATTGGCAAAAGAGAAAGGAATAAATCCCATTGGAAAGAAAAAAATTGACTTGATAAGAAGTATTCAAATAAAAGAAGGAAATTTTGATTGCTATGGGAGAGCCAAGGATGGATACTGCGATCAAAAAAACTGCCTCTGGTATAAGGATTGTATGGAGGATTCTGTAAAAGCTTAATTCCTTTTTCTTTAAAGTTTTTATTAGCCCAACTATCGCATTTTTTTGAAAAAGTGTCGTATTTAATGCATTCTTTTTTTTGCACTCCATTTCCCCTACTATTATATGCCTTGCCCTTAAAGGTCGAGCATTTTTTTAACTTTTACATATATCTCCTTTTGCTCTTCAGTTGGCTCCGTAAGTAACTTTATATAATGCACTCTCCCCCTTTCATCTGGCATTACCACTTCCACCATCTGATGGGGTATCAATTCCTCTGGGGGTAGGATGAAAAATTGTGTAAAAAATTTTTTTTATGAAATTGCTTTTTTAGGATATTATAATTGTAGGGGCGGAATTTATTCCGCCTATAATTATTTAAAAGGTCTTGGCAA
>FWPU01006852.1_pt1 | contig 21956 bp, 17 predicted proteins | sample 2228361 | NCBI WGS metagenome assembly FWPU01 (sample SAMEA103939777, study PRJEB20133) | metagenome
AGAGGGGAAAAAAAGAGAAATCTCTTTAACCAGGAGGAGAAAAAAGGCTAAAATAATCCACTCACTTATGCGAAGAACCGTAAATATTGTTACACTCATTGCGAGACTGGAAGACGTGGCAATCCGACGAAGTCTTTGGTTGTCTGAAATGGTAATTTAAAAGGACACTTCAAATAATCATTGGCTCAGAAGAATGAGTCATTCCCGCGTAGGCGGGAATCCAGAAGAATGATTTAATACAAACGAAGTCAATATTGTTACAGTCGTTGCGAACGAAGTGTGGCAATCTCATTTTTTATTGGGATTCCTTCCTCTCCATTGCTCCTCGCAATGACAAAAGACTTATTTCGTTTGTAATAGTTGGTTTAAATGAAAACCGCACTCGTTCTAACTTTACATAGAATTAACCTTGGAATCGAATCCAGCCCCCAACGCTACACAATTTCTACTGGTCTCTTCGAACAAATAGTTAACATGGTTCCTCATAAAAAGTGCTGCACCGTTTCTGAGTATGTTGATAAACAGGATAAAGATTGGCTTATCCTGACATTTGATGACGGTTACCTTTCAGACTATGAAATTGTTTTTCCTGTTTTGATGTATAAAGGGTTAAAAGCAACCTTTTTTGTCAATTCAGAAAATATTGACCAACCTGGTTATTTATGCCTTTCGCACTTAAAAGAAATGGCCAAGGCGGGAATGGAAATCGGCAGTCATGGCCTAACTCATCGGTATCTGATTACAATGGACCCTAAGGAAGCCCATAAAGAAATTAAGGGTTCTAAAGAAATATTAGAACAAAGAATTGGAACAAAAATATGTTCGTTTGCTCCTGTGGGGGGACACTATAAGAGTTGGATGATAGATCTTGCACGTCAGGCTGGATATTGTTCTTTTGTTACAATGATTCCTGGAAAAACCAATGGCGGAGGAGAAATTACCCTTTTAAGACGTAATCATATTCAATCTCATCATAATGCCAGATATGTTTCATGCTTGATTAATGGAAATTATAATATTTTCTTACTAAATCGTCTCCAATATAGGATACTTCAGATTCCCAAGATTATTCTTGGTATCGAAAATTACGACCATCTTAAAAGATTTATATTGAATACTATTACTCATTTGAAATAATTTTAACACAATTCATCTTCCCCAATTTCAACACCCATTAACTCAATTACTTATTAACTTATTAACTTATTCACTTATTCACTTATCATTTTCTAACTGCATCACCGCATCACAGCAGCACCGCAACACCGCAACACTTATTCACTTATTAACTCATTAACTCATTTCCTCATTAACTCATTTCCTCATTCTCTTATTAACTTGTATTTAACCGCAGCACTGCAACACCGCAGCACTTATTAAACTCAATAACCAAATAACCCAACTAACTCAAGTAACCCAATTAACCCAAGCAACCCAACCAACCCATTAACTCTATGATTTACCTAAGCATTATTGTCCCCGTTCGAAATGAAGAGAAATTTATTAATGATACCTTAAACATGCTTATAAACCAAGATTACCCAAAAGATAAGTTCGAAATTCTCGTTGTCGATGGAAAGTCAACAGATCGTACCCGTGAATTTGTGGAAAAATTTAAAAAAGAACATCAGGATTTCAATATCTATTTATTAGATAACCCAGGGTATCTTTCAAGCAGGGCAAGGAATATTGGAATTCATTCTGCAAAAGGGAACCTAATTGGAGTAATTGATGGACACGTTTATATTCCAAACAATCATCTCTTTAAAAATATGGAAAAACTCAAAGAGGAAAATAATGCCTTATGCCTGGCACGACCTGCTCCTCTTGATGTCCCTGGACTTAATGGACCTGGATACTGGATTGGTGTGGCACGCAAGAGTTTGTTGGGCCACAGTAGAAATTCCTATATTTATAGTGACTTTAAAGGATTTGTCGATCCGATGAGTAGTGGTTTTGCATATGACAGGTCAGTTTTTGAAAAAGTAGGCTACTTTGATGAATCATTTGATGCTGCAGAGGATGTGGAATTTCACTTTCGACTTAAACAGGCAGGGATCATGGCATATACTTCCCCGGATCTTATGATATATTCTTACCCCAGGGAGTCACTATTCGAGTTATTCAAACAACAGGTTCGATATGGAATTGGTCGAGCAAAACTCATTAAAAAACATATCCATGCGCTTACATTAGAAACACCGATCCCTTCACTTATCTTTATTTTCTTTGTTTGTCTTCCACTGGTCATATTACTTTCATTCTTATTTTCCTGGATAGGTGTCTTCTATGGAAGTTTGTTGACAATCTATTGGACCATCCTTCTTTTGACTGGATTTAAAGAAGCAGTGACTAAAAAGAAATTCCTTCCCGGAATATTTATTGCACTGGCCATTTGGGTGACTCACATGGGATTGGGATGGGGTTTTCTAAAAATGTTCTTATCCTTTAAAAATTATACAGTAAAAAGAAAATGACTGAGCCAATCAAACAGAAATGGACATTTAAAAAAGTTTGCTGCTACTTCATTTACCGACTTATAGCCAAACATCTTCCAAGGGATTTCCCTGTATTTGGAGAATGGTTTTACATCTTTCGCAGTAATATTTGTCGGCCGCTTTTTAAGGAATCTGCTAAGGTAATAAGAATTGGACAAGGTGCCAATTTCGATAACGGTTGCAATATTATAATGAAAGATCATGCCCATATAGGACCTTACGCTTTAATAGATGGAAGTTATGCAACTGTAACTATCGGCAAACATGTAATGATGGGGAGTTATTGTATTATCATTACACAAAATCACAAATATTTGGAGGAAGGGTTTGATGGGTTTGAAGGAAAAGATGTCACAATTGATGATTATGCTTGGATTGGACATCGGGTAACAATTCTGCCAGGAGTCCGTATTGGTAAACATGCAATCATTGGTGCTGGTGCTGTGGTTACAAAAGATGTTCCAGATTATGGAATTGCTGCTGGGAATCCGGCGTTGGTAAAAAAGTTTAGGAAAAAAATTCAATAGAAAACATACCAGATTTCTCTTTTTGGATAACTTATTCATGATCCCTTTTATTGAAGAAGTTAAGCATAAGTCAATTGAGTATTTATTGAAGTCAAGGGTAATTAATTTAGTTAGGTTTCTATCTGGTCCTGTAAAAGTTATCCTTAATTTCCATAAAGTTCGTCCCAATGGGTTATTCCCAGACCCTTTTGATACATGTCCAAGTATTTCTGTTGAGTTGTTCCGCGAGCTATTAATTTATTTAAGGAGATACTATAAAATTGTACCGTTGCGTAATTTATTTGAAATACCTGACCCCAAAAAACCTCTTCTTTCTATTACTTTTGATGATGGATGGAAGGCCACTTATGAGATAGCATTTCCAATCCTTCAAGAATTAGATATTCCTGCAACGATCTTTATTACAACTGGAAAAATAGGAAGCCCTGAGCCATTCTGGCAGCAAAAACTTGGAAGACTATTCTCTTATGCAATAAGTGAAGGAGATATAGAAATTCAACAAAATCTTAAAAATATTTTGAAGGTGGGAGATAAGATGCCCTTAACTATAAACCTCTATAAGAAAACAGTAAATAAATGGAAATTATTGAAGTATTCCGAAATTGATGACTGGTTGAATAAATATCAATGGCTAAAACAAATAAGCCATTATGATAAACCACTTTTTCTAACACACGACGACATAAAAGAGATGACTTCTAAAAATATTGATGTTGGCTCTCATACAGTCAATCATGTTATTCTACCAATACAATCTAATAGTATTGTTGAATACGAACTTTTAGAAAGTAAAAAAACTCTTGAGGAAATTGTTAGAAAGCCTGTTGATATGTTAGCCTACCCTGATGGGGCTTTTTCAAACGAAATAATTAGAAAAGCCAAGGCAAGTGGTTTTAAATTTGGGTTTACTACTAAGAATACCCCTATGGGCAAAAGAATTGACCCGATGAAGTGTCCAAGAGTTGATTTTGAATGGGAACTTTTAGAAGGTAGGAATAAAAATTATTATATGAACTTATTTCAATTGAAAATTAGTTGAAAGTTTATGAGAGACCGTATCAGGATTCTTTTCGTTGTAGATCAAATATATAGTTCATCTGCTGGTACTGAACAAAACATCTCTTTTTTGCTTCACCATCTTCCAAAACACCGATTTGAGATACACATTGCTGTTTTGAGAGATACGGGTTTTTGCGATCCAAAATTCTTTACTGTTGAACCGGTGTTAGTCCCATTTGGATCATTTTCCTCTTTCATTCAATTAAAAAGTGCAATATCACACCTTTCCCAAATAATTCGCGAAAGAAGAATTGATGTTGTGCATACATTTTTCCCCGACAGTGAACTATTGAGTATTCTTGCCACAAGAATGGGAATGAGGTGTGCATTAATTGCTACAAGGCGGAATATGGGTTTCCGACATACCTCCCTTAGTCTTTGGAGAACGAGGTTTACCAACCAATTTATTACTCACTTTCTTGCGAATTCAAAAAAGGTTAAAGAATTTATTGGAAAATTAGAGTGGATTCCTCAGAACAAGATCAATGTCATTTACAACCCATTACAGAAAGACCGTATCGAGGAAGGACTTCGGAAATCGTTTTTAAAAGGATGTTTGGGTATAAATAATGGAGAGAAGATTATAGGAATAGTAGCGAACCTTACACCTGTAAAAGATTATTCCACCTTTCTTCGCGCTGCAGCAATAATTAATAAAAAAAACCCCGAAACCAAATTCGTGATAGTAGGGGATTCAGACCAAGAAGAAAAAAAGAAGTTTGACTTTCTCATCTCAAATCTCGGATTGGAGGCAAAAGTAATTTATGTTGGAAAACATGAAAACCCCATTCCCTTGATCAAACTTTTTGATGTCGGAGTTATTTGTAGCAAATCAGAGGGCCTTTCAAACTCTTTAATTGAGTATGGGGCATTGTGTGTCCCTACCGTAGCGACCAATGTGGGGGGAAATCCAGAAGTGGTCATAGATGGAGTAACAGGTTTCCTTATTCCCCCTTCTTCTCCTGAGTTATTAGCCAAACATATTCTCAAGCTTCTCGAGAACGAAGATCTTCGGAGGGCCTTTGGAGAAAATGCGAAGAAATTGGTTTACGAAAGGTTCGATCAGGATTTAATAATCTCTAAGTATGAAAAATATTATCAAAAGATTATAAATATAACCAAATGAAAAATAATTCAAAAGACATTTTTTTTATTTTTTTAGTCGTTTCTGACTGGAATCAAATCCACGGAATAAAAGATGAGTGGAATCAAATAAATTCGAGATCCGAAGTATTACAGCCTTTTACTACCTATGAGTGGTTCAACTGCTGGTACCAAGCATATTGTAACCCCGAAAAAGCAAGAATAATCATTATCAGAGACAATGATAATATGTTACGGGCTATTTTCCCGGGGATGCTCGTTCAAATGAAAAAGGGTGGAATTACTCTTCAATGCTTTTCCTATGCGGGTAATAGTCATTCTCCAAGGTATGGAATTATTTCTAAAAAAGGTGACGAAGATGCAATAAGAATTTCTCTTTCTGCAATCTGGGGAAGTCTGCACGAGAAGATTGACATGGCAATATTAGGGAGTATTGATCAAGCCTCCTCCACTTACCAAACTTTAACCCATCTGGAGTTACCCTTCCTATCTGTTAGAGTCGAACATTCCTTCGAATCCCCAGCTTTTTATATGCCAGAAGGATGGCATGTCTATTTAAAAAGAAGATCGATAAATTTTCGGGGTCGGCTTAATAATGGGATTAACCGCTCAAAGCGTCTTGGTAAATTAGGATATGATATTATCACAAAGATCAATAATGATGGACTGCTTATTGAGAGACTTAAACTCCTTGATTCAAAGACCTGGCAACATGAAAATGGCACAGGGCTTTTCTCAACAGTTGAAAATAGCAAATTCTATACGAATCTGATCAAGACCTTTGGGGATATGGGAAAATTGGCTCTATGTTTCGTACATCTTAATGGTAAAGATATGGCTTATTCACTTAATCTTATTTATGGAACTACAGGTTACATATTAAAAACCGGGTACGATCCAGAATATAATAAATGCAGTCCAGGTCTTCTAAATTGGGCGTATCTCAGTGAATGGATGGCTTCTAAAGGAATCGTTGAGGTTGATATGCTTGGAGAAGCCGATGATTATAAAAATGCCTGGGAGACACACCGGCGTAGACACATAAATTACTGGCTCATCAATAAAAAATCCCTAAAAAGTCTGTTCCTCTTAATAGAAATATTCGGCTATGAGTTATTTAAAAAAACCCTTTTAAAGAAAAAGGCAAAGCCTTCATAAGTTGAAAGGAGATATAGGTCGATATAAAAGAGAAACCTATTGGAAGTTGTGATGATAAAATGAGGTGGTTTTCAAATCGCTCTGTGGAAATACGGACATCTATTTATAAAGATTTTCAATTAGCCAGATTTCTTGAGAATTCTTGGAATAACTTCCTTCAGGAGTCGGCTTTTCCAAATATATTTCTTACATGGGAATGGGTTACAACTTGGTGGAAGTGGTTTGGTAAGGGGGCTTCCCTTTTATTAGTGGTTGCATGCGATGGATCCGAAGTTGTAGGCATACTACCTATATATATGGGAAAGACCTCAGTATTCCCGGGTTTTCAAGTAAATGCAATACGTTTCATCGGAGATGGGGGGCCTGTCTTTCCTGATTATCTTGGCCCAATTGTCAGGGAAGAGGATGTCGAAAAGATTATTCCCGTATTGTGCCAGTCTTTGCTACAATCTTTGACAAACTGGGATATTATTAAACTCTCAGATATTCTCCCAGAGACGAAGCCAGTCAGTGCTTTGGTCAATGTTCTCGGCCAGGTGTTCATAGGGGAGAAATATATGGGTGAACGTTGCCCATACATGCCCCTCCCTTCCGATTATAATAGCTTTCTTGCCAAATTGGACCCAAGGCGCCGCGAGTCTGTGCGTAGGATCTTAAGGAAAGCCAAAAAGAAATATGATATTAAATTTAAGTGTTATACTTCGGTCGATTCTGTAGATGAAGCCTTCTCTTTATTGACTGACATCTATAAGAAATATGATATTAAATTTAAGTGTTATACTTCGGTCGATTCTGTAGATGAAGCCTTCTCTTTATTGACTGACATCTATAAGAAATCATTACGTGGGCAGAACAGAAATAATGGTTTCAATCGAAGTGATTACTTAAGTTTCCATCATGAGGTTTCAATGGCTTTTGCCAAACAGGGATGGCTCAGGCTTTATATTCTCTGGTTTAACGAAGTTCCAGTTGCATTTATATATGGGTATTTTTATAACCGTGTTTTCTGGTATTACCAGACCGGTTTTGATTTAACTTATAGCAGGGAAGGACCAGGTTCCATTATCCTCCAACTGGTCATCGAATCTTTAATAAGTGAGGGGGCGGTACAATTCGATTTTTTAAGAGGGGATGAGGAATATAAATATCACTTTGCCAATGATGAACGGCTGACTAAAAGTATTAGTTTTTTCCGTAAGCCTGGGATGATTTACGCAGCCCTAAAAGCCCGTCATAAACTATCCTATCTCGTTCATAAGATTAAGAATGAACTATAATAATTCCAACCAAACAACTATTGGAGATCAAAGTTACCTCCATAAAGAAATCATCTCAGTAGGCAGACATTCCTTAATTTACCTCATAGGTCATGTAATATCCAGGGCAGTGGGTTTCTTTATGATTCCAATCTATACTCGGTTCATTTCTCCTACCAATTATGGGGGGATGGAACTTATTGATATTTTAGCAGGTGCAGTGGCTATCATTATTTCGATGGGCGTAGCTGAAGGAATGTCTCGTTTCTATTATGGCGAAAAAGACCAGATTAAACGGGATAGAGTGGTGAGCACAGTAATTATTGGGTTCGGAATTATGGGGTTTTTTATTGTTTTGACTTTTGTTAACCTTTCGGGGTTAATTGCTAAGATAATACTTGAAGACCCTCAATATCGATACTACCTCCAAATAGTTTTCGCGGGCACATGGTTTGCATTGATGTGTGAGATTGGTTACTCCTATTTACGAATGCTTTATATGGCAAAATATTTTGTTGCAACTACTTTAGCAAATCTCATTATCGCACTTTCACTTAATATTTATTTTGTTGTCTTTCTCCGTTTAGATATTCTTGGCATTTTTTATTCAACACTTATTACTGAAGGCTTAATTGGTTTATTTTTATCGATAATGATCCTGAAAAGGGTTAAGTTAAGTTTGTCTTTATCTGTGCTCTGGCGACTTATAAAGTTTGGACTTCCACTTGTTCCATCTCGCCTGGGATTGACATTTGGCTTTGTATCAAATCGATTCTTTCTAAGATGGCTTATCTCTGCCGACCCTGCAGTAGCACTGGCTCAGGTTGGACTCTTTTCTCTGGGACATAAATTTGCTGTAATTATTAACCGGTTTGTTACTGTTCCCTTTAATTCATTTTGGGGACCAAGGCGTCTGGAGATAGTGTTAAATGATGAAAAGAATTCTAAGGAAACAGTGAGCCGAATTTGCACATATTTTACATTATTAGCAATATGGATTGCTTTAATTCTTACTACGGGAATTGAAAGCCTAATTGAAATTATGGCTGACCCTAAGTATCAGGGTGCCCATCAAGTAGTTCCATATATTGCCCTTGCCTATGTGGCGCTGGGTCTTGAAACCCACTTCATCACTGGAATTCTTTATAAGAAAAAAACCATTTGGTCAACTTACATAACTTTTTTATCGGTGGTTGTGATTCTGGTATGGAATTGGGTCTTTGTGCCAAGATATGGTTTAATTGGGGCTGCAACATCTAACCTTGCTGGTTTTGTCTTAAGGTTGATATTGATTTATATAATCAGCCAGCGCCTCTATTACATCCCATATGAATTGGGCCGAATTGCCATAATATTAATTACATCTACAACTTTATATGTTGTGAGTCAGATGATAAGCTTCTCATCACCATATCTAACTTTCATCTCTCGTGTTTGGATAGCGAGTTTGTTTCCTTGCGTTTTGTTTATTTTAGGATTCTATCACGAGGGGGAAGTAGAATTTATAAAGCAATTGTTTAAAATTGGAAGGAGAAAAGCCTTTCAATATTATCTTCGATTTCTCCGTTCTTAATATAAATAATGTTAGGGTAATCAATAAATTTAAATAACTTAAATCCTTTTATTCTTTTATCAAAAAATTCGGTGATGATAGATCTAGCAAGTACTAATACCCAAGGAAATTGACATTGATTGTTCCTAAAGAAAATCTAAGGAGAGGTATTTGGCCACGATCATTTCCGTTATGGGTAACAGCATTTTATATGTCCCTTTTTATTATTAGACCTTGGGAGGTACTTTTCCCATGGTTAGCAGAGATACGTTTTCACAAACTGTATGGGATTTTCATGATTGTTGTAGTGATGCTGAGTAATAAAAAACAATTAAAAATAAATTTACAGGCTTTAATGGTAATATTCTTTATATTTGCCATAGGTATCTCAGCAATATTTGCAAGAGACCCATCTCTTACATGGGACCCTCTATATGAATACATAACTTTTGCCATTTTCTTTTTTATTCTTATATTCGTAGTCAGAAATCCTTATGAGTTACTTTTTATAGTAACATGTTACATTGTGATAATGTCAGTTTACCTTGCAAAGTCACAATGGGAGTTCTTCGTTCATGGCCAACATCGTTATGACATGGGAGTATATCGATTAACAGGTATTGAAGATACATTTGGTGGTCCTAACTCCCTTGCTATGTCAATTGTTGTTTCCCTTCCTATGTTAATATTTCTATGGTCAATACGGAAAGAATTCACTAATGAATGGCCAAATTCATGGAGAAAGTGGTTTCCATATTTTCTTATTTTTTCTGGTTGGTTATCAGTTAGTTCTATAATTTTAACAAATAGCAGGAGTGGGATGGTAAGCTTCATTCTATTTGTAATCCTTACTACATTAAGGGGAAGAGGAATTGGGAAAAAAATAGGGTATGTCCTAGTTGGATGCCTTATATTGATTATGATATGGGCAGTAATGCCCGAAGAGAAAAGAAATCGTTTTAGAACGATCTGGGATCTTGAAGCAGGCCCAAAGACTGCTCAGATTTCTGCACAAGGGAGAATCGAAGGATACAAAGCCGGAATGACAATGTTTGAAAGATTTCCACTTACAGGTGTTGGGATTGGGAATTTCATCGAATATCGTGTAAAGTTCGTTGACGGCGTTGCTTTAAATGCTCATAATCTGGCAGGGCAAGTATTGGGAGAAACAGGAATCATAGGTGGTATAACTTTTATTTTAATGATGATAACTGCACTAATAAATTGTTATAAAATTAAGGGGTTATCAAAAAGGAATCGTTCTGATAGAACAATTGAGATTCTTTCAAATTTTGGACTCGCATGTAGAGATTCTATTATTCTTCTTTTCTTCGAAGGATTATTTGCTCATAATGGTTTACGGTATAATTGGCTATGGTTAGCTGCCTTTAGCAGTCTTGCTTCAGAATTTGCTTCTCGACAAACTCAAATAAATAAATCGATAAAAAAGTCCATAAATTAAAACAATATGTTTAAGTTAATAAATTTAATATATAGTCTTCACTGGCATCTTTCAAAAGAATACGAATTACCAGGGTTACATAAAGAGTTTAAAGGCCTTAAAAAAGAAAGGATATTGTCTACCAATGAGTGGAAAGAATTACGCAATCAACGTTTACGCCAACTTTTAATCCATGTAAAAAATTATATTCCTTATTATAAGAAAATATTTAAAGAAATAAATTTTGATCCAGAAACCGTTAAATTACCTGATAGTCTTGGACGTATTCCTATTCTTACAAAAGAGATTATCAGGAATAATCTTAGCCAACTTATTGACCCTAATGTAAATCGTTCACTTATTTACGAAAATGCCACAGGAGGTTCCACAGGAGTTCCGCTAAAATTTTATCAGGATTATAAGTATCAGACAATAGCAACTGCGATTGATACATATGTGAAAGAATGGTGGGGCATAAAACCTTATGACCGCATTGCCTCCATTTGGGGAGCAGACCGTGAGTTTAACGATATAAATCTTAAAGAGAAATTTTATCAATGGAGATTTCGTTATAAATCAATAAATGCTTTTCGAATGAATGATGAAAATATGCTTAAATTTTTTAATATCCTAAAGCGGTGGAAACCTCCATACCTTACGGGTTATTCCTCTGCATTAGAAGCTTTAGCTATTCTTGCCCAAAAATATAATATTGAAAATTTAAAATTTAAGGCAATTCGCTCTTCAGCAGAGGTATTATGGCCTCATCAACGTAAAATTATTGAAGAAACCTTTAATTCTCCTGTATATAATTTTTATGGATCAAGGGAAACCAATAATCTTGCTGCTGAATGCTCTGAAGCAAAACGTTTACATTTAATATCCACATGGAGATATATTGAAATAACGGATGAAAAAGGTAACCCATTACCAGATGGCAAGGTTGGATATATTGTTGTTACTGACCTTAGTAACTATGCTATGCCTTTTATTCGCTACAGAAATGAGGACATGGGTAGTATAGATGAAGAATTATGCCCCTGTGGTCGACCATCACCAGTTCTTAAAGACCTACTTGGTAGAAGTTCAGACTTGATTAGAACACCAAAAGGTGAGATTATCCATGGTGAATTTTTTACACATCTTTTTTATGGAAGCAATGGAATAAAACGATTTCAAATACACCAGAAAGCACTTGACCATGTAATTATAAGGTACGAGCAAACAGGTGAATTAACAAAAGATTATATGAATAAAATTGTTGATAAAATTCAGGACCGAATGGGCGAAGGGGTAAAGGTGGATGTCGAAGTTTGGGATGAGATTCCCATTCCACCAAGTGGGAAATATAGGTTCACGATTTCAGAAATAAAATTTGATTTGTAGTAAGTTAAGAAATAATGTCATAAATTTTAAGGAATACTAAAAATAGGCACATGCCACCTAAAATTAAGCTTTTTACTGGAGCATGATTGATAAGATTTTTTATCTAATTTTGCCAACTCGGAAAGGAAAGGTGCAAAAATATTTACTTTACAAGGTCATCTTGGATTTTGAAGAAGTAGATAAGTTTGAGAAAACACCAACCGGCAAGTTTAGGTTTGTATATAGAGAGTTATAATTGGAAAATTCTGTTCAAGAAGTAAGTCTATTTTATAATAAAAATATTATTGATGATTTACAATGCCCTGTTTGTAGAAAGGGACAGTTTTTCTTTTTTAGGTTGCCACGGGCATTAAAAGATGGATCGATTCAATGCCATAATTGCGGAGAGGTCTATCAAATCATTGATGGGATAATTCATTTTTATAAAGGTAGGAAAAATCTTTCGGGAATAGATTATACTCAGCCGGATTGGCCCTTGAGAGAACGAGAACGGGAGAAGAGGTATGAAATTGAACATGGATTTAGTCACGAATGGTTGCGCTCACTTCCGTTTCCAATAATTGAAACAGAAACCACTTTCCAGAAGAAAGGTGGGGCACTTGGAAAGAATTTTTTTGATCTTCTTGATCGACTTGATTTGTGTGGTTCGGAGTATATTTTCGATATGGCAGCCGGTTGTTGTTGGACAAGTAATGAGTTTTCTAAGCGACGGTGCAAAGTTGAAGTACAGATATTCGGACTATAAAGTATTATGGTTTACGTTCAGCAGAAGCTTATTTCGAAAAAAAATGGTATAACCTTCGAGCGCCTTTGCTGGGCTTTTGGACGCATTCCATTTAAAGACTCAACTTTTGATATTGTTTTTTGTCAAAATGCCTTTCAATATGTAGAAAATCTTTCGGACATGATAAAAGAGATTCATAGGGTTTTAAAAGCGCATGGAAGATTTGTGCTCGCATGGACTGGAACGAGAGGGTTATTTAAAAGTAAGCGATAGGGGCCCGGTTATTATATAACTAAGTATTTGCGTGAGGCAAAAAATGTGGATTTTCTACGGATGTTTTTCCTCCGTTCTCATTATTTGGCAAATCAGGCCAGGTTATTGCGCGAGCCCATTTTGGAGCTCTTTTGGGAAGGCTTATTTATTTTATGATTAAGCAAAACTCAAAATTTCGGAGGGTTTACGATCAAATATTTATCCCCTTGAGCTTTTTATTCGGCATTCCATTCAATATGATTGCCTATAAAGAAGAAATTAAATAAATTGAGTGCCAATTCTTTCCTATGTTGCAAGAATTATTTAAAGAAAAGGTGTTAATTAAGAAAGTGGTTATAATAAAGCATGAGGTAAAAACATCTGCATATCCAATAGAAGTACCGTTTCTACCTAATGAAGTTTATATAGAGTTAAAGGGTCATTTAACTGTTGGAAAAGAAAGGAACATTACTTATGAGTTATTCCGTCAACTGTTGTTCAATTTGGGTTTTGACATAAAGCACTTTGGAACACCTAATTGGAATCCCCTTGGCGAGTTGATCAAACCTGGACAAAAAGTTCTGATAAAGCCAAATTTAGTTCGACACATCCACCTCAATGGAGGGGATTATAATGCTGTAGTTACACATGGATCATTAGTTCGTTGTGTATTGGATTATGTAGCATTAGCGCTAAATGGAGAAGGTGAGATCACGGTTGGTGATGCGCCGGTTCAGAGTGCAGATTGGTATAATATTTTAGAGCGAACCGGACTTCAAGCGATTTGTGAGGATGTATCGAAGAGGTGGAATATTCCTGTAAGGTTAATAGATTTTCGGCTATGGTCAGTTGAACTTGATGATAAACATCGTATCATTAAAGGAAATAAATTAAAAGGTGACCCAGAGGGATATGTTCCAGTTGATTTAGGAAAACAAAGCCTCTTGTCACCCTTAGACCATCAATACGAAAGGTTCAGGGTAACAAATTATGATTATAGACTGTTGAGAGAGCATCACAATCCTCAGAAACATGAGTATTTAATTCCCAAAAGTATTCTTAATGCAGATGTGGTAATAAATATTCCAAAACTAAAAACCCATAGGAAGGTTGGATTAACTGGGGCTTTAAAAAACATGGTAGGAATCAATGGCCATAAGGATTGGCTACCTCATCATCGAGTCGGGTCAATAAAGGAAGGGGGGGATGAATATCTCCATCCCTCTCTTCTAAAAAAGGTTCTAAATAAACTTGACGAAAAAACGGATGTAGATTCTTGCTTTCTAAATAATTCTGGTCGACGATTTGCGGGAAGAATTCTATCCCAATTGGTCAAATATTTTTCTTTGGATCCTTATTTAGAAGGTAGTTGGTATGGAAATGATACTTTGTGGCGAACAGTCCTGGATCTAAATCGTCTAATCATTTATGCAGACAAGGCTGGAGTAATGACCGAAATTCCTCAAAGAAAGTTCCTCAATATTGTTGATGCTATTGTGGCTGGTGAAGGCGAGGGTCCTATGGAACCAGATTCAAGGCCTTTAGGAATTCTAATTGGTGGAGCGAATCCTGTTTCAGTTGATGCAGTTTTGGCCACATTGGTCGGATTTGATTATAAGAAAATTCCTTTGATTAACAATGCATTTAATATTCAGAAATGGCCATTAGTCGATTTTAAACCAGAGGAAATTGAAATCCATGCGACAGATAGTAAATTCAAGTTCCTTAAATTAGGGAATCCCTTTAAAGAATTTTGTTTTAAGCCTCCCTCAGGTTGGTATGGACATATTGAAATGGAAAAAATAAATTAATTTTTCATAATTTATTTCAAATGTTTGAATTTAATTCAGATTTTAAAGCCAAAATAGATTTAATTCGTGAGTCCTTGAAGACCTACTTTCTTAGAGAAGAAGGTAAAAAACTCGAGGACTTGGAAGTATATGATATTTCAAAGAGGAGTTTTTCAAATATTATCTTTTTAAAGGGTAAAACATCAAGTGACGATGTTAAATTAGTTGCCAAGATGGTTGTCCATCATCCAATCAATATCTCAATTACCCAAAAAGAGAATCAAGCAGTTGTTGAATATAACCTACTCAAATTCCTTCACCCCAAATTTGAAAATGTTGAAGGATGTTCTGTACCCCGCCCAATTTTAGTCATCCCAGAAATTGAAACTTATGTGATGGAGTTTGTTGAAGGCACTCTACTTGCGAATGAACTAAGATTTGTACGTTATTTTTCATCAAAAAATAAATTCAAGAAATTGGAAGAGTATTATTACTATTGTGGAAGGTGGCTAAAACATTTTCAGGAATTCACTGGAATACAAAAAAAGGGGCCTGAGGCATTGATAGGGGTAATAGAACGTTGTGATTATAGACTTAAATTAATCGAGGAATTAAAAGATCCACGAATTCCAAAAAATCTGAGAAATCAAGTAATTGGATATCTGAAAGAAAAATTTAGCCAAATGAATGGAGAGAATGTTTACGTTAGTGGTCGCCACGGAGATTTTGGGCCTTGGAATATTCTCGTTGGACCGATTGGAGTTTTGGTAATAGACTATTTGGGTTATGGAGAAGATCCTATCGCATTCGATATTATTAAAATGCTTATGAATTTTGAGGATGAGAAAAATTGTATTACATCCAACCTAACAAGAATTAATGATTTAAAAAATAGTTTTTTAGAAGGCTATGGACCTTTACCTGTTGTTTCGTCTAAAGAATTAATCATATGCGAAACATATCATCGAATTTGTAGTATTTTAGGAAGCCTCTCGAAGGAAAGAAGGCAATTTCATCACAAAATTGAAAAAAAAATCTGTTTAAAGGAAAATTTAAAATGGCTAAATAACGAAGAAAATAAGAAGTTATTATGGCCTAATGGAATACTTAATAGCTAACAAAAAATAAGTATAGAAAGTTTAATTAAGAGGGTTTATAAAGTTTTTTTAAATATTTTTTTGTAAAAGGAGAAAATGGCTTTTGCCTTAAGAAGATTAACAGAAATAATTAAATGCAATGACAATGTGTAAGCCAGTTATTGTGGCAGATGATAAAGGAGCAAAAGATTATATTGAAAATGGAGTAAATGGACTAATTGTCCCTTCAGGTGATGCTGAGGCTCTAAGAAAGGCTATCAAATCTATTCTTAGCGATCAACGATTTGCTGAGAAGTTATCAAATAATGCAAAAAAGGCATATGATACTTTTTCCACTCCTAAATGCATGGAAAATATACTTAAGATAGCCGAAAAAATTACTTTAAATAAAGAGAACTAAATAAGATTAAAGTTGATTAAGAATGATGAACCATTCCGAAAATCAAAAGGTTAGTAAAAAAACTTTTAATTAAAACGGGGACAATAAAGGCCCTTATAAATACTGCAAGTATTGTAATTTTGAGATCCCATTCCATCAGGGAAAATCACTAAGAATTTAATTCCTTATCCCTTCATATTTTCCGTTCTAACTACCTCCCACTCAATAACCTACCAATTAAAGTTTCCTATTAAATTTACTCTTTAATTGATATCCAAAAGTGACAAAATGTCCAAGGTATAAGAATTTTTATACCTGAGGGGGATGTTGTAATTAAGTTTTATAAATTATTTTTCCCAATTTTACTCTAATTTACTTCATTTTACTTTTAAAAAGTATAATTTTAAATTGAAAAATGGCATTTTTATTGCTTTTTTACTTGTTTAAAAATTATTTTTATTTGGTAATTTTAGGAGGTCAATTATATGATTTTTAAAAGATTACGAGGTAATTCCAATGATAATATTATTAACAAAATTGCTTTATTGATAAGTATTCTCTTTGTATTCAATTTTATTTTTCCAAATTGCACTTATGCTTCCTCTATTGAAAACCTCGATGAAATGATGGCAAGAAAGGCCAGGTATGCTACAAACCCGTGGCCAACAGATTTATTAGAAGATCCAAACAATTTTTATATCTGGCAACCAGAAACTCTTTGCTATAATGATGTAACCACAGGACATGAGGTTTGGGTTTTAGTTCATGGGCCCGACATTCAAGAAATATATTCAGCAGAACATGGAACGAATGCTTGGTCATATGATGGTTCAAGAATCGGTTTTTTTTCGGCAAAAAGGCCAACTAAAAATCCATTATTATCAAAAAATGAGTATCATTATAGATGGGTAGTTAATACTGATGGCAGTAAGTTAAGGTGTGTCGAAGGATATGGTAGAAGGGACACCCCTTTTGATGGTTTTGGTTGGGCACATACAGAGAATGCCTATTATAGTTTTGGAAGTGGACCTGCAGAGGCTTCAGATTCTACATTATATAAACTTTTTAAAATGGTCATAGATGAAAATAATGTGGTCAAAGGAAATCTCATACTTGATACCTCCTCGATAAATACTTATAAAAAAGGAATGGTTAAAAATGGAATCAGTTCCAATGATTCTTGGATAGTTTTTAGAGATGCCATACCTGATAATAAGCGCCTTTTAAACACTCCTAATCCCATCCCAACAACTGAAGTCTATTTTGCCAAACTGGGCTTAAATCCTACCATGAACTATCATTGGGGAGTTGCCCGTCATATAGGACCATCCATAAATAATTGGGCTGATCCTTATGGACAACACCTCCCTTCACATGAAACACATTTTCATGATGTTTGGAGCCCTGGTCCTACAGGGTCCTTTATTATAGGCCAATATTCAGGCGGAGGGGGGCTATTTAATCTATTTAAAAATCATGGATCTGCAAATGACGGAGGGCCCTTATGGCAGGATTGGAATGGAAGTTCTTTTGGCAATGATGAAATAAAGGTTATTAGTAGTGGGGCAGGAACACCTTCTAACCCATATGGTAATCCCTATTTTGGTCATCCTGCATGGGATAGGTGGGGAAGGTATGGAATTGTTGGCACATATACTCACAATCCTAAACCTGGAACAAGGATATACGATATTCAGAATAATAAATTATTATCACATTATGTTTTTGCCTATGGGAAATATGATGGACAGCATCATTCTTGGACAGGTTGGACTGACTATGTGATCGCTGTAGAGCCTAATTGGCCTTCTGGAAATCTGACTGCCTATTTCATTACTGCAAACAAATGGAATTCAGATTACACGAAGGCATTTCATGTGGTTAATACCCATTACCAAGAGCCCAATAAAAATTATAATGCATATCCTCGTCCAAGCCAATCACCTGATGGAACTAAGGTTGCTTTTGCTCAATATTTTTTAAATAATAGCCAGGCCTACCCCTATATTGCATGGGCAGTTGTTTACTATCCTTATCCACCCGTAAACGTGCGTGCCCAGAAAAATGGAAATTTTGTTAGACTCACCTGGACAAGACCATCTTATACAACAAGAGGTTGGCCTAATGAAGCTACTGATCCCCCACCAAAGGCTCGTGAGATAAAAGGATATCATGTCTGGGTAAGCGACAATGGGGTGGACGGGTGGACTGAATTAACAACTACTGCTATTCCTACAGAATATTACGATATTTCCCAGCCCAATGGGACAACAAAGTATTATGCTGTAACTTCTGAGGAATATAGCCGTTTGGAGAGCCGGAAACTCTCTGAAATTCGAAAGGTAACTTTAGATTTGAATGGCAATTTAACCGATTCCCAATTTGCCCCTGAGGGAAAAACCGGATTCTGGACGAAACCTCCATACGCTCCATCGAATTTCACGGTAGAGAAGCAATCAACCCCTGGCCAATATCTCCTGGAATGGACAGAACCCAATGACTCAAAGATTCGTTATTACAATATTTATTACTCAACAACAGGAACCCCTCCAGTTGATCAGAGATATAAAATTGCCTCAGTCCCAGTAGGAACATCAAAGTATTTAGACTGGCTGGCCGATCCCTCCTTGCCCGGATACTATAGGATAACCTCTGTTGACAGACAGGGTAACGAAGGGACTGAGCCATTTAGTGCTTCATTATTAAATATTTCTCCGCCGCCGACGATTGTGCCATCACCGGTGCCGGAGCCTGCTCCTGAGCCTTCCCAAGAGCCCTCCACTGAACCTCCACAAGTAGTAGAACCCTCTCCGACTCCAACTCCTGAACCTACGCCCACTCCGGTGGCTGAGCCTCCAAAACCCCAAAAGGAGAAAGAGCATACTAATAACAAGGGAGGGGATAAGGAGAATTCCAACTCTAAAGGGGCAGTTGTGGTCGCAGTCTCTGAAATCACTTCTGATGGTGAGGCCATCGGCAACCTCAAAAAATATGAGATTGTAACCCCAACCAACCCAACTAACCCAAGCAACCCAAGTAACCCAACTAACCAAACTAACCAAACTAACCCAAGTAACCCAAGTAACCCCGTTATAGTTGATGCTAAGAATACACCTGTTCTTGATTCGAGTAACCAGATTAAGGAATCCTCAACAAGTGCCTGGAGTTCCACTTCGGATGGCAACCAGGTGAGTAAAGGAGGAGTGGGTGAGGTTTTGCTTAAGAGAGAGAATCCCCGGAAAATAATAACCAATCTTAGTGGTAATGATCTTATGGACGAGTCAAACCAGTTTTCGGTTTCAAATGAGAAAATCACCCCAGAGGTATTAGGGCTACCTCCCAATGATGAAGCGCAAAGGGAGAAACTGATTCAATATGTTCAGGGATACGATGTGTTTAAAAAGGATGGGAAAGAGAGTCCTCTCCAGAAGCGAAAGTGGATTCTTGGTGCTATTGTCAATTCAAGACCACTGGTTATTCATTATGGCAATGGGGTTTCTGTCATCTATGCAGGAGCCAATGATGGAATGCTTCATGCCTTTGATAATAAAACAGGAGAAGAACTCTGGGGATTTATCCCCGATGTTTTGCTATCCCGCATAAAGGAACTTCCACAGGGTAATGGACTTAAATACTTTGTGGATGGCTCGCCAAAGGCCTATCTCACTCAATCCAAAAAGATTATTATATTTGGTTTAAGAAGGGGAGGAAGCCACTATTATGCCCTCGATGTGAGCAATCCACAGAGTCCAAAATTCCTCTGGAAGGTCGGACCTGAAACCCCGGGCTTTTCAGAACTTAGCCTTACCTTTTCGGAACCTCATTTTGGAAAGGTAAGATATGGAAAAGGAAGTAAAGTCGTCTGCATATTTGGGGGAGGATATGATGAGAATCAGGATAGTAAAACAGGGTCCTCCGGAGATAAAAAAGGAAGGGCTGTTTATATCGTTGACCTGTTTAGCGGACAGCAGATCTGGAGATGGGATTATGCAAAAGATTCTGAGGTGAAATATTCAATCCCAAGTAGTGTTGCCCGTCTGGATGTGAATGGGGATGGCTATATCGACCGTCTTTATGTGGGAGATACCGGAGGGAGGATGTGGAGGTTTGATCTTACGGGTTCAGACCCAAGGGCATGGAAAGGGAGAATCGTATTCAATACAAACTTGGGATTCAGAGGGAGTTCGAAAAAGAAGATCTTTCACCCTCCAGATGTGACGCTTGAAAAGGGAGGCTATGAGATTGTCTTTTTTGGAACGGGTGACAGGGAACACCCAAATGAGAAAACCTCTTTTGATCAATTCTATGCCTTTATCGATAGGGGAGAGAGAAAGGTTTTAACGGAGGCAGACTTAGTCAATATCAGCAGTGATCTAAATACGCTCCAGAAGATGAATAATAAGGAAGGATGGTATATTAATCTTGATAAAGGCGAGAAGGTCCTTAGTTCCCCACTGGTTGCATTTGGCGTGGTGTATTTCACGACCTTTACCCCATCCATAGACAATAATGGAATTGCAAGGATTTATGCCTTGGATTACAGGAGCGGTAATCCCATCCTGAATCTCAATAGTGAAAACGACAGCCAAAGACCCCAAATTGACCTCTCTGATCGCTCAAAAGTTATTGGAAGAGGAATTCCTTCGGGAACGATTCTCTCTGCATACGGGAAACGTCCGATCGCCTTTGCAGGATTCCCTGGAGGGCTCTATCCTACACCCCTAAGGGGACGTTCTGTAATTATCCCAATTTCATGGAGGGAAGTAGCGAAAAGATGAGTTAATGGAGTTAGTTGGGTTGATTGAGTTATTAGGGTGCTACTGTGTTGCGGTGCTACGGTTAAATACAAGTTAATAAGAGAATGAGTTAATGGGTTACTTGGGTAATTGAGTTAATGAGTGAATAAGGGAATAAGTTAATAAGTGCTGCGGTGTTGCAGTGCTGCTGTTTGAAATAAGTTTAATGGGGGAGTGAATTAAAAATTAATTGGGATCAGGCTTGCAATATTATATGCCCTCCTATCTTTTCCTTGGTTTGTCATTCCTGAGGAGACAGGAATCCAGAACCTGTTGATTTTACTGGATTCCTGCTTTCGCATGAATGACAGAGTAGAGATTTTAAAATGCTTTGTATTTCAATGAGTTATAAATTTTTGTTTACTACAGTTAAAATTAGATTCACAAAAGGTGCTTATTTCTTTAAAGCAATATCCGGTGTAGTCCTGCCCCGTTCAGTTCGGTCAAAATCAGAATCAAAACTTATCAGGGTTAAGCCATATTTTTCAGCAATTGTATATTGATATGCATCGTCAAAATCCATATTAAAACGCTGTTCTGAGGTAACGACAACCTCCAGGTCGTTTGCTGACAGTGAAGTTATTATTAGGCCGGCATTGAAAACCATATCTTTCAAAAATTGCTGAAAAACACTGTGTTGTTTTCGGTAAAAAAGAAGGAGTCCTATAGAATGAAGAGAAAAATCAGACATAAAGAAACCATGTTCTTCAATCTTTGATAAAAGAGCTTTTGCTTCTTCGGCTTTATTTTGGTCTAAAATTACTTCAAGAAATATATTGGTATCAATAAGAAATCTCATTTTCCCTCAATCCTTAACTCTATAATTTTGTGTTGAAGCTCAACCGAGTTATATTGATTCCGTAAGTCTTTAAGCGCCCCGGCCCAATCAAAGATGGGTTTACCCCGGAGATGTTTCTTTGCCCGTTTTTCGACCAAA
>FWPU01006855.1_pt1 | contig 21951 bp, 19 predicted proteins | sample 2228361 | NCBI WGS metagenome assembly FWPU01 (sample SAMEA103939777, study PRJEB20133) | metagenome
CTGGTGTACCGCAAGAAATTTCTACCCCAGGAAGGGCATGTTTAGTGGAAATTCCGGTTACGCAAGCTGTTGTTTACGGCTGGTACGACAATGAATTAGGTAGCTATACCAACATGTTAGGAGACTTAACCGTAAAAGTCGCCGAAGAATTCTCTTTTTAACATCTGTTTTTTGATCCTCATCGGCCAAGCCACGGCTGCAGAAGTATTCAGAGGCCCGCCTTTTCAAATAAAAGGCGCTGTAAGATTTAGGAATCATCTTTTTTAGACAAGCAGAATTCCACATTCCCAGATCAATTTCTATCCTCCCGAGGAGGCCATGTCTAAATTAGGCGAAAAGGCCAGAGGCAGGCCTGAAAGAGAAAGCATCGGCAAAAGAGGAAAATAGATAAAAATTCCCACTCGGCCATGCATTTTTTGCTTGACATACTATATATAGTGGACTAAATTATTTTTCATACTAAATATGCTATATTTATAGGAGTTAAAGATGGAACCTGTCAGCAAAAAAATTTGGGCAAAAGGGACTAATTTGGCTCTAAAACCTTTTAATGCCCCCCTAAAAGAAACAACCGATCTGGCCCTATTCGTCCGTACTTCCAGTGAAACTATCTCCGACTGGAATAGACAAAGAATTGTCGATGCTCTTTTAAGAGAAACGAATATTGACCGAGAGGTGGCCGAAAAAATAAGCCGGGAAGTTGAGGAACAGATCATTTCTTCAAAGATCTCTTTAGTCACTGCTCCTTTAATTCGCGAGCTGGTAGATGCTAAGTTAATTGAATATGGTCTGGAAGAGGCGCGCAAAAAGCACACCCGTCTGGGAGTTCCTCTTTACGATGTGGATCAGCTTATCCTTCATCCCAACCGGGAAAATGCTAATGTTCCTCACGGTCCGGAGGCAACAAATCTTACTTTGGCTGAACGGATAAAAAAAGAATACGCTCTTCTTAATGTTTTTTCTCAAGAAATTGGCGACGCCCATATGCGAGGAGATATTCACCTCCATGATTTAGGTTTTATCGATCGCCCCTATTGCTCTGGCCAATCCCTTGAATATATTAAAAAATTTGGCCTTAACCTTCCCAACTCTCTTTCCATGGCCAGACCAGCTAAGCATCCTGAGGTTTTATTAGCCCACATGGTCAAGTTTGCGGCGGCGTTGCAAAGTCATTTCGCCGGCGCCATTGGCTGGGATGCGGTTAATCTCTTCTTTGCCCCTTATTTAGTAGGGCTTAGTGATCGCGAAATCCATCAATTAGCCCAAATGCTTATCTATGAATTTTCCCAACAGGCCGTGGCGCGAGGCGGCCAGGCTATCTTTACAGATATTAATCTTTACTGGGAAGTTCCCAAGCATTTTGAAAATGTTATGGCCATCGGGCCTGGAGGAGAATTCACAGGAAAAAGCTATGCCGCATATGCTCCCGAAGCCCAAAGGTTCGTATGGGCACTCTTTGATGTTTTTCGGGAAGGAGATGCCGTAGGCAGACCTTTCTTCTTTCCCAAACCGCTGGTCCATATTACTGAAAAATTCTTTAAGACACCTGGACACTTAGACTTCCTGGCTCATATCTGTGAAGTGGCCGCGGAAAAAGGAAATACCTACTTCGTCTTTGACCGGGGGAGCACAGCTAAAGTCTCGGAATGCTGCCGTTTGAGCTTTAAGTTGGAAGAAGCGGATCTGGAGGATGCCCATTATCCCTGGCGCATGCGCTACTGTGCTCTCCAGAATGTCACCCTGAACTTGCCGCGCATTGCTTACCAAAGTGCGGGGCAGGATGATCAGCTTTTTGCTAAGATCGCCCAGGTTTTTAATATAGCAGTCCAAGCTCATCTGCAGAAAAAGGCGTTTTTAGAGAGGCTATTAGCCCTGGGCGTAGATGGTCCATTGGCACTCCTGACGATGAATAAAGATGGCCTGCCTTATCTGCGCTTGGGACGCGCAACTTATCTGATAGGTATGTTGGGTTTAAATGAAATGGTGCAAATCCACTTAGGTAAACAACTCCACGAGTCTGATGAAGCTTTGAAATTTGGATTGAAGGTCATAGCCTATATGAAGCTCCTGGCTGATAAGATGAGTCGCCAATATAATATGCGCTTCGTTTTAGAACAAACTCCTGCCGAGTCAACTGCTTACCGTTTTGCTAAGCTTGATCTGCGGGACTTTTCTCCTCGAGCCGGGTATATTGTCAAAGGAGATATCTCGCGCGGCGAAATTTATTACAGCAACTCCACTTACCTCAATGTAGGTGCCCCTTTGAACCCAATAGAACGAGTACGCAAAGAAGGCCTATTTCACCCCTTGATTGAAGCAGGGGCCTTAACTCATCTTTGGTTAGGAGAAGCCCGGCCTGCGAAAGACTCCTTGGCCAACTTCATCATCAAAGTCTTCCGTAATTCGCAAAATGACCAAATTGCTTTTTCGCCTGAATTTACAGCTTGTCCTGACTGTGCCCGCACATCCCGGGGACTTCAAGAAAAGTGCCCTTACTGCGGTTCGATCAATGTTGAAGGAATTACCCGCATCACTGGCTATTTTACTAAGATCTCCAGTTGGAACAAAGGGAAATTGGGAGAATTACGGGACCGCTTCCGCAACCAAAAATATTTTTTAGAAAAAGAGTTAGAACGAGCTAAAGAAAACAGTCCCTGGAAGCAACAGGGAGAAGCCAATCGAACTTTTATTTGAATTGCTCAATAATAACTCTATCCAGGCCCAGAAAAATATTTATGGGCTAAAAGGGGGGTGGAGAAATGACGCTCTTTATCAAAGAAGGTTGTGCCAAGTGTGAATATGTAAAAAAAAGCGTCGATTTAGCTAAGTTAGGGGTCAAGGTAGAAGTGTTAAGTTCGGATAACGCCGATGCTTTAGCCCATTTAGCCTGGCACGAATTAGTAAAAGTAGCGGAGACGCAAATCCCTATCTTAGTCTTGGATGACTCTTCGGCGATTACCGGAGCAATCCGCATCAAGAACTATCTTCTGGCTTTGAATGGAAATTAAAAGAACCTGTTTATTAAGTTATTCTTCCTAAAGGGCTTATGGATTATTCAATTAAAGGCTTTGTGGAAACTTCCTTTTCGGATTGGCCAGGTAAAGTCGTGGCGGTGCTTTTCCTTCCTTATTGTAACTTTCGCTGTTGCTATTGCCATAATTATGAACTTGTCCTTCACCCAGAAATATTTCCCGACTTTCCCCTCACCGAAATCATTAACCAAATCCTTTTCAACCAAGATTGGCTTGATGGCCTATGCCTAAGCGGAGGAGAACCGACGATCCACCCTTGGCTACCATCCTTCCTCCGTTTTTTAAAAGAAAAATTGGGACAGGATATGTTGATAAAGCTGGATACAAATGGATCTGCCCCCCATGTCTTAGAAGAACTTATTGAAGAAGGTTTAGTTGATTATGTAGCGATGGATTTCAAAGCGCCCTTAATTGTAGAAAGCTACGAAAAGATAGTCGGTGTCTCTCTGGGCAAAAAGGGCTTAATGAATATCCAAAAAAGTATAGAAATACTCCTCGCTCAAAAAGTTGATCATGAATTCCGGACGACGATAGTCCCTTCCTTGCTCCGCGAAGAAGAAATCTATGAAATGGCTCAAATATTAAGGGGAGCTAAGCGTTATACTCTCCAAAACTTTAATCCACGGGAAACTTTAGACGAAAGACTGAGAAATTTTCAACCTCTGGATGAATTTACTTTACAGAGCCTACAAAAAAAAGTTACCGAAATAATAAAGGTTAATTACTCGGGTCAATCTCGATCTCTTAAAGAAGAGTTAGCTCTAAATAAATTCTTAATCTCGTCCAAAATACCTTAAAAAGGAAGGTTATGCGAGAGGCTATCCATAGAATATTTCAGGAGAGTGCTAATTTAAAATTGCGCTTTGCCCAAAAAAATGCCGAAACTCTGAGCCAAGTGATTAAGGTTATAGTAGAGGCGTTTAAAGCAGGTAATAAGCTTCTTCTTTTCGGCAATGGTGGATCCGCTGCTGATGCTCAACACCTGGCGGCCGAGTTTATAAATCGGTACCTCATTGAACGCCCCCCTTTACCTGCTATCGCTTTAACTACCGATACATCTGTTCTTACCAGCATAAGCAATGACTATGCTTTTCCAGAGGTATTTGTAAAGCAGATCAAAGCTTTGGGTAAAGCAGGAGATGTGGCCATAGGCATTTCCACCAGTGGAAACTCCAGCAATGTCATCAAAGGCCTAAAAACGGCTAAAGAAATGGATCTTAAAACTATCGCCTTAGTAGGCGGCGATGGAGGAGAACTGGCCAAGATTGCTGACTGGGCTTTGATCGTGGAATCGGCGAGCACACCGCGCATTCAAGAAGTCCATATTATAATTGGCCATATTATCTGCGAAATGGTTGATCTCATGCTTTTCCAAAAGCCCATTTAAAGTAGGGATTCTTTATGCCTCCACAAAAAAAAGGGTGGTCCCTTACCCCGATTTCTTTGGATGGTATACGTACTTCTTCCCTTAAGGGGAAAAAGAGTTTAGTAAACTTTCAGGACTTTGCTCATCCGTTAAAGCCGCCTATTTCTTTTAAGGAATTTTTGGCCGCTCTGCCGCACATTTTGGCTGGCCGAGATTTTCGGGAATTAATTGCTCGCCTCAAGCAAGCCTACTTAAATAATAAACCTATTCTCTTAGGCATGGGCGCTCACCCAATTAAAGTGGGCCTAAACCCATTAATAATTCAACTCATGGAAAAAGGCATCCTGCAAGGGTTAGCATTGAATGGCGCCGGCATTATCCATGATTTTGAAGTCGCTTACGCGGGAAAAACCTCGGAAGATGTGGCCAGCGAAATTAGCCAAGGGTCTTTCGGCATGACCACCGAAACCGGGAAATTTCTTAATAAGGCTATAAGAACTGGCTGGGCCAAAAGATGGGGCCTTGGCTATGCTGTGGGGGAAATGATCTTAAGGGAAAAACTTCCCTTTTCAGCGACGAGTATTACCGCGGCGGGAGTCCGCTTAGGAATTCCTGTGACTGTCCATGTGGGGATTGGAACTGATATCATTCATATGCACCCGGAGGCCCGTGGCGAAGCTATAGGGGGGGCAAGTCATTTAGATTTTCGGCTCTTCGCTCAATTAGTCGCTCGGTTAGAAGGAGGAGTTTATTTAAACTTAGGTTCGGCCGTAATTTTGCCGGAAGTATTCTTGAAGGCCCTCACTTTAGTCCGCAATTTAGGCTACAAAGTAAGAAATTTTACGACCGTTAATATGGATTTTATCCCCCATTACCGCCCCTTAACCAATGTTGTCCGCCGGCCTACCTTGAGCGGCGGCAAAGGATTCCATTTTACTGGCCATCATGAAATCATGTTTCCTCTCTTGACAGCCGCCCTAATAGAAGAAATTACGGGAGCAGAAAAGGCTCCACCGCGCCTTCAATTTCTTCGGGCTAAATAAAATTTTTTAGGGCCTGTAAGTTAGGCCAAAGGTGCTCTTTTAAATGGGGTTCAATAGTTAGAATAGGTTGTAAACAATAAGCTCGGAGCCCAGAGAAGATGGCGTTAAAATCGATCAATCCCTGGCCTAAAGGTAGATGTTCATCTGCCTGACGATGGTTATCATGAAGATGAACTTCCCAAAGATAAGGGGCCAGTAATTTTACCCATTGGCCAAGCTCCACTTTAGAGAAGATGTGCCCATGTCCTGTATCCAAACAAAAACCCAAAAAAGGAGAGTCGACAGCTTGCAAGAGCCGCTGCAGAATGGCCGGATTTTCTTCAAATACATTCTCTACCGCTAAGCGCACCATAAGCTTTTCGGCCATTTTGACTAATGGCCGCCAAGTAAGCAGGCTCTTTTCTAACCACATATCCACATTATCATCATAACGGAAACGATCATACCCAGGATGGAAAATTATCGTGCGCGGGGAAAAAAGAGGGACAAGGTCTAAAACCTGGTGAAAGCGGAAAAAAGTAACTTGGCGAACTTGCGTGTCCACGGCGCCTGGATTTAGGTCCATAAAAGGGGCATGGAAAGTAACGACTAACCCTCTTTCCCGGAGCTGGCGAGAAATTTCTTCGGCCTCTGCCCAGTTAAAGTGATCTAAAATTTCAGCACTGAAATATATCTCGGGTTGAATTCCTATCTTTAAGATTAAAGATAAATTTTCCCTCAGCATAGGGAATGGAATATTTACCTGGATCTTTTTTAATACTTCTTGCATAACTTTAAATGAGGCTCAAGACCCCTTCTGCGAACTAAGAACTTCTACCTGGAAATTAGCAATTCTTTTTAGGGATGTGGGATCAGTATAAAAATTCATAAAAACGATCATGAAAGGAATTCCTTTTCCGGGAGGGATATTTACATTGGCAAAAGTCTCACCAAATTGGGAGGCCAGACTCTTTTCTATATCCTCGGGAGGAAAATTTTTCAAGTCTTCTTCCAAGAGAATATTGCCACAATAACTTGATCTTTCCTCGATCTTCCCCCCTTTAGTATCTAAAAGGGTTCCCTTGACTTTTATAAAGCTGCGCGGCTCATTCCACCGGTTCACTGCTTCTCCTTCCACCACGAATATTCGTTGCCGGTGTTTATTTTCCAGGTAATAACCCCTTATTTTCTCCAAAGATATAAACCCCGGACTACTCTTTTTAAACCCCAAGTAAGACGTTAGCCACCCATAGTAATTTTGACCTTTTTCCTTTAGATAAGAGCTTAGTCTGACCTGTCCTAATCCATAGATTAATCCCCCAATAATCAATATTAGCAGCAAAATCTTTAAACTTAGTCCCAGGCCAGGAGATCTAAGCGACCTTAAGGCTTTTTCTTTTTTTTCAGGTTTTTCGGAAATGGGCGCAGGGGTTAATGGGGATTCCGCGGCCGGAGGTCCTTCCGCAAGCGCTGGTTCTTTGGCGATGAAAAAGATATGTTGACACTTAGAACAACGCCCTTTGGCACCACCTGGCGGAATTAGTTCGGCAGCTAATTTGAATTTTGTGGAACAAACCGGACAAGTGATAATCATTTTTGATTTTTCAACCAAAGCTCTCTGGCCCATAACCCTTTAAATAATATAGATACCCCGCAAGTTCCGGTATTCCTCGCCGCAGTCTAATCCATAGCCTACCACGAAATGGTCGGGAATTTTAAAGCCTATATAATCGGCCTCAAAATTTACTCGGCGTCGTTGCGGCTTATCTAAGAGAGCTACCACTTTCAAGGAACGCGGCCTTCTGGCTTTCAAGCATCGACATAAATAGCGCAAAGTAATTCCCGTATCAATTATATCTTCTATTACTAAGACATCCTTACCCTTAATAGGCATTTCCACATCTTTGGTTAATTTTATTTTCCCGGAAGAGCAGCGTCCCGAGCCATAACTCGCCAGGCGCACAAAATCTATTTTTACAGGTACGGTCATTTGCCGGGCAAGATCAGCCATAAAAATAAAGGCTCCCTTCAATATGCCTATTAAAAGGACTTCTTTCCCTGAGTAATCACAAGATATCTGCCGCGCCAGAGCGCTCACCTTCTTCTGCACTTCCTTCTCTGATAATAGGAGCTTCATAATGAAATTGAGTATATTGATTTTGGAAAAAATTGTAAAGATATAATTTGCAATTCCGGGCTAATATAGGCCAGAGGTAAAAAGGTTTATCTTATTCTCCTTTCTTTTCTTAGGCCAAAATTTATCTTGCCAAAAATAGATGATTGGGTAAAAATTTACCAGAATAAAAATAACTAAAAGCTATTTCCCGGAGGAGAAAGAAAAGTTATGGAAGAAATTCGCCTAAAAGAGTTAGCGCAACTATTACTGGCCGCGGAAGCCCAAAAAAAGCCAGTCCCTCCCTTAACTGAAATAGAACCAACGCTGAGCGAAGAAGAAGCCTACCAAATTCAACTACGCCTCATCGAATTGAAAAAATCATCTGGCCGAGTAGTGGTAGGTAAAAAGATCGGTTTGACCTCTTTAGCCATGCAGGCCATGCTGGGCGTAAAAGAGCCGGATTATGGACAGCTATTGGATGATATGTTCATTATGGAAAGTGAAAAAATTAAATTAGCTGATCTTATTGCTCCGCGCTTAGAAGGAGAGATTGCCTTTGTCATGCAGCAAGATCTTGTAGGGCCCGGCGTTACGATCGCGGAAGTGCTCCGCTGCAGCGCCGGGGTGATGCCAGCCTTAGAAATAATTGATAGTCGAATCCGTGATTGGAAAATTAAGCTTGCGGATACGATCGCGGATAATGCTTCCAGCGCGCGCGTCGTTTTAGGCGGCACGCTCATTGCGCCATATAATATTGATCTACGCACTATAGGCATGATAATGGAGAAGAATGGGGAAATTATGGCCACCGCGGCCGGAGCTGCCGTCTTAGGACATCCGGCTCAGGCCGTAGCCTGGCTAGCCAATAAATTGGCTAATTATGGGATGTCTTTACGCAAAGGAGAGATCGTCTTATCTGGATCCTTAACCGCTGCTTTGCCAATATCTTCAGGAGATTTCTTCTGCGCCGATTTCGGCCCTTTAGGACAGGTAAAGATAAAATTTATCTAAATTTTTTCAGCAGCTTCCTGTCCTTGGCCGGATCTCTTTCCCGTTGGCCGTTCAAGCTTATTTTCTCCCTCCCTCTTTCTCCGTGGCCAGATCATTTCGACTCTCCTGGATGAGACTGTAAACCCAATATTGGATGACTGTGGTTCGGCGAGAAGGAGGAGGTGGAATTTTCTTGCCCACCTTTACTTTTCAAAAACCAATAGTGGTTTTAAAAGATTAATTACCAGAACTTTATAAAGAGGCCAGGGGGTAAATGAGGGAGCATCGGCGGGAGAAGAAGGAGTAAAAACTGAAAGCCAGATTTCCGCAAAGCGTTGGCGGATTTAAGAGACAAGCTAATTTTTTCGCCGAAGCGAGCCCGGGATAAATAGGGTAAAAGTGCCTTATGATCCCGAATGAGCCCCCCTGGCCTCTTATACGCCCTAAGATTCGGACTCCAAAGTGAAGGTCGGCAAGTAAGGAGACCTTCTTGACTTGGGTCAAAGAAATACTCAGCCAAAGGTGCTATATTTAGTAAAATGGTGGTAAATAATGGGGAATAAAAGAATGATTTTTTGAGGAGGAAAAAATGAAAATAAAAAGAAAAATTATCCAAATTGATGAAGAAAAGTGTAATGGCTGCGGACTCTGCATCCCTTCTTGTGCTGAAGGTGCTTTGCAAATCATCAATGGCAAAGCCCGGCTGGTAGCTGATAAATTTTGTGATGGCTTGGGAGCTTGTTTGGGTGAGTGCCCCCAAGGTGCCCTCCACATTGTGGAAAGGGAAGCAGAAGATTTTGATGAGAAGGCTGTGGAAGAATACCTTCATACCAAGGCTGCTGCCTTGGCACCTGAACCATTGACCATGGCCTGCGGGTGTCCTTCTACTCATGGGCAAACCTTTGCTCCTTCAGCTACCTTAGCCGAAACTGATCAACCGGCCTATTTCCCTCAGCAAAAATCTGCTCTTACGCATTGGCCGGTGCAGATCCGTTTGGTTCCCCCCACAGCGCCTTTTTTGAAAGGTGCTGACCTTTTAGTAGTTGCCGATTGTACACCTATAGCTTATCCAAATTTCCATAGGGATTTTATTGCAGGGAGAGTGGTCATGGTGGGGTGTCCCAAATTTGACGACGTGCAAGAATATGTGCAAAAATTTGTCGACATCTTTAATGCTGCTGGATTAAAATCAATTACCGTGGTAACTATGGAAGTCCCCTGCTGCCAAGGACTCCCCATGATTGTGCGCAAGGGATTGGAGCTTACGAGCAAGAAGATTCCCTTGGAACAAATTGTAATCAGCACAAGGGGAGAAATTCTCAAAAAGCAGAAGGTAGTAGCCTGAAATTTCCCAAAATAAAAATACGGACGGCGGGAAAATTTGTCCATGATTTTTCCCGGCCTATTGGCCGCCATTTTCATTTATTTTTTAGCAGGCCAAGGAATATTAGCCAAGGAAGCATTAGGGCAGCCCAGGCAAGAAATTTGGTACCACACTGGATATCCGGGAAGTGTAGCTGGGCCGCGAGGGGGTATGTCCGCTCTTACGGGACCCACTAAAATGCCGGCCATCTTTGAAGCCATTTGGCGCCAACGGTTATTGCCAGCAGACCAAATCCATACTGACTCGCCAGAAGTATTGGGCAGGGCTTCTCCAGCACCACCTATTGACTTGGAAAGTCTGCGCCAGGTACACACTGACCGCTATTTAAAAGCCCTTTTCACTGGCGAACCCCTTAGTTTGGCCACTTCGCAAGGTCTACCTTTCTGGAATGAGCGTATGGCCAAAGGGTGGCTCCTTAACATTGGCGGCTTCTATGCAGCTGCCCAAACTGCTTTTGAGAAAAAGACGATCACGGCTAATCTTGGTCATGGTTATCATCACGCCACTCACAATCGCGGGGCGGGTTTCTGTACGATTAATGGGTTGGCAGTGGTAGCTAAAAAATTGATCCGTGAGGGAAAAGTTAGGCAAGTGATGATCATCGACCTTGACCATCACGAAGGCGATGGTACGGGAACCTGCGTAATAGGAATTTCTTCCATTTGGAATGTGACCATTTTTGGGGCAAACATGGGCGGGCCTCCACCAACGGAGAACCATCATCCTTTTGAGATAGAGCATAGGGTTTGGGCCGAAGGAAGGAAACGCGATATTCATTATTTAGCAGCCATCTCCTCGATTTTGTTAGATTTGATTAAGAAACAGAACCCAGATTTGATCCTATATCAGGCCGGAATGGATCCATTTGACGGCGCAGGTATTAGCGCCCAAGCCTTGGCCATTCGTGATGCTTATGTCTTTGCCCTTAGCCGAACATTGCTTAAGCCGGTGGTCTGGGTTTTGGCTGGTGGTTACGCTGATATTGATACGCTCGTTCAACTCCATACGACAACCTTAAAGGTGGCTAATGAAGTGCTGCGGAAAGTTAATCCCGGAGATAAAATTGGGCACCAAGGATTAGAACCCTATAAGTGGTCAGTGGGCAAAGGAGTGGTCTTCTTTCCTGATTGGGCATCTCTTTTAGATGAGAAATTACGCCTCTGGCAGCCACCTCCTATGACCAATAATGAATTGAAAGAATTTGTTCATGTTAGGAATCAATTGTATGCCAAGGAAAGGCTTCCTTATGAAGAAATTTATTCTGCTTATCGAAAACTCTTCCCTTCCCAACCCGTGCGGAAGCCCAATGAATAAAGAATATTATTTTTTCATCGAAGAGGCGCTTTTCTCTTTCCAATTTTTTAATAGTGAAGATTTCTTGGGAAACTTTAAAGTGCCCAGGTAATTACCTTGGGAGTGCAGCGTATTCTTTCCCCTCTGTAGTTTGCTTATTTTTAGAAACCATCCCAGAAGATCCTGTAGTTTTCCAGGGCATTTTCTTGGGTTGAATAATCTTTTATCAGGCATTTAGTTCTTAAAACTGAATCGGTTATAAAAAGCCAAGCAATTTAAAAGGCAGGCTTTTGGAAAATAAAATCTATTATCTTATTTGCCTAAAATTTTTAAAAATCTTAAAAGCGCCCGGGCAATCTCGCGGGCAAAGGAAGGGTCATTGATATGTAAGTCCATTTCAATGACTGGTATATGAGGAGGAAGATTTTTATTCAATGTTTCCGTAAAAGCTTGGTCAGCTTGCGGGAAGAAAAAGGGGTAGCCTTCAGCATCTATGGCGGAAAAACCTCGCCGCGGAATATAAACGGCTACCGGCCCTTTAGCCTTGGATAGCTTCCGCGCCATAATCTCCGCCAGCTGCCTATTTTCGTCTTCATTTGTGCGCATCAAGGTGGTGGCCGGGTTGTGCACGAAGAAGAGGCGCTGGCGAAATTGGGGTGGAATAGCATCTGGAAAGTAATTAACCATATCCATGGCGCCTGGAACAACTACTTGTGGGATACCCATCTCTCCAGCTTTCTCTAAGCGATATGGACCAGCACTGCATTTGCCTCCGCACAATTCATCAGCTAATTCCGTCGTCGTTATATCCAGCACCGCCTGAATCTGTCCTTCGCCAATCAGTTGCTCCAGGGCCAGTCCTCCCGCGCCATTGGCATGAAAGACTAAAACTTCGTATCCCTCTTCTTCTAAAATGCGTTTAGCCTCATTGACGCAGGGAGTGGTGACGCCAAACATAGTGGCGGCGATTATAGGTTTATCAGAAAATTGTTCCTCCTGCTTCCCGGTCACCATCCCGCAGATGGCTAAGGCGGCATTTCTAAGAATTCGCCGACTGATCCGATTTAAACCCGAGATATCCACCACTGAATTGATCATGGTAATGTCGGCAGTACCTACATAAGGACGGGTGTTTCCGGAAGCCATGGTTGAGACCATTACTTTAGGAATTCCTATCGGCAGGCTCTTCATTGCCCTGGTGCCAATAACCGTTCCTGAGCCTCCTCCCAGAGAGATTAGGCCCAAAATTTTTCCTTGATCATAAAGTTCTCTGACCAGCTTGGCCGTGCCCCTAGCCATAATTTCTACAGCATGGCCCCTGTCTTTCCGGCGCCTGAGTTCACTTAAAGGTTCTCCACCAGCGGCGGCTACTTGCTCATTAGCTATGGTTATATTAGGGGGAGAAGGCTGCAGGACTCCTGCATCCAGAGTCATCGCGGGCAGGCCCCTGCTGGCTATCTGCTCCTTAATAAAATTCAACTCCTCGCTTTTCGTATCAAAAGTACCAATGATGAGAATTGATTTTTCCATATGGGCTATTTGGCGGCTAACTTCTGGGCTTTAAACATTTGGGTGGTTTTTTGAATAGCCTTTTCCACTGGAATCCGCTCAATTGAAGAAGCGCCAACAAACCCCACAGCCTGGGTATGGCGGTAAATATATTCCGTAGCTTCCGGACCCTCTATGGGACCGCCGTGGGCCAGGCATATTACCTTCTTCTTTATGGATTGGGCAGCGGCAAATATAGCGGAGCATCTTTGAGCAGCTTCTTCTAAACTCATCGCCCTTTTGGCGCCAACTATTCCGCCCGTGGTCGTCTTCATATGGGCGACTACAGCATCAACATCACTTTGAGCCATTAATTTTGCTTCTTCTGGATTAAAGACATAGGCCAGAGTAAAAAGATCCAACGACCCAGCTAAAGCAGTTACTTCGGCTTCCCGCCGATAGCTCATCCCTAAATCTTCCATGCTCTGGCGAAATTCACCATCAATTCGGCCTACAGTGGGGAAATTAATAATGCCCGCGAATCCTGCGCTGCGCAATTCCTTAAGAAAAATCTCCATATCCCGCGTCAAATCATAAGCACAGACGCCGGCAATAACCGGCACTTTTTGGACAATAGGCAAGATATGACGCAACCCCATCTCTAAGACCATGGCATTGGCGTCGCCAAAAGGCATATATCCAGCAATAGATGGAAGGCCGTCCATGCGGTAGAGACCAGAATTATAAATGATGATTAAATCGGCGCCGCCTGCTTCGGCAAATTTTGCTGATAAACCGATTCCCGCCCCGGCAGCCACAATAGGACGTCCATTATTAATTTCCATTTCTAATTTTTGCCGTATCTCTTCGCGCCGAAAAACTCTGGCCATAAAAATTCACCTCTTGAAAAATAATTTCAATCTTTTATTACTCGGAGCAATTAATTTGTTACATTTATGCCCCTCACCCTTCCCACTCCCCAATGCCTGGAGAGAGCGTTAGGGAGAGGGGTTCAGACCGGCAGATGTTGCTTATTTAATGCTCATATTAATAACTCGCCGTATTCTAAAAGCAAACAATTATAACATAACCGTTAATATCATAAAAGGTGGGTAAAATCTGACCGTCTATCAGTTTTAATTTTCCTATCCCTACATGACTAAGGCGGAAGGGGAAGAGGTGCAATTAAAATTCATATTTTTCCCCGCCCCTTTGCCGGAGCTACTCAGTGCCTCATTTTAATAAGCCTCTTTCCCTTCCGCCTGAATTAGCCATGATTCTAAAAAGTGATCGACGGTCAGAGGTAAAATTTAGCGTCCATAAAGAAGTTTTAAAATTGGGAAATGAACTCGATTGGCCCTTTTTAGAGCAGAAAACCTTTACTTTTTTTAAAATTCCTGTTAAACAGAAATAAAATTTTTTATTGACAGCGGCCAATTAGTTTTATGGGGAAAATTGGTAATAGCCAAGGGGGAAAAGATGGCTAAATTTGATTTAGCAATTTTAGGAGGGACAATCGTAGATGGTACTGGGAAGCCTGGATATAAGGCTGACTTAGGTATTCGTCAGGGGCGCATTGTCCATATTGGCCAAATAAAACCAGGAGATTCTAATCAAGAAATATCGGCTGCGGGATCAGTAGTCGCCCCGGGCTTTATAGATACGCACAGCCATTCCGATATAATGGTTTTGGCCGAACCAGAGTTATTGCCTAAGCTTAGCCAGGGAGTGACTACCGAGCTTTTAGGTCAAGATGGAATTGGTGCAGCCCCCATTGCGGATAGATACTTACAACAGTGGCGTCAATATATGGCGGGCTTGAGTGGTGATCCACCAATACTCTGGAACTGGAGAACTTTTGGCGAGTATCTGGAAAAGCTGCAAGAAGCCAAGCCAGGAGTCAATTTGGCTGTCTTAATTCCTCAAGGGAATATTCGCATGGTTGTTTTGGGATTGGAAAACGTGGAAGCAAGCTCATCCCAAATCCAAACCATGGAAGAAGAGGTCCAAAAGGCCATGGAGGCTGGGGCTTTTGGTATTTCTTTAGGTATGGTCTATTTGCCCTGCATTTTTTCACGCCGCGAAGAATTGATAAAGATATTTCGGCGCTGTGCGCAAAAGGGAGGCTTTTGGGTAGTTCATATCCGCAGTGGCGGAGATTATCTTCTGGAATCAATAGCCGAAGTAATTGAGCTCGCTAAGGAAGCAGGAATACCATTGCATATATCTCATTTTAAAGCAGCAGGGAGAAGAAACTGGCCGAAAATGGAAAAAGCCTTAGCCGTTCTCGAGAAAGCCCACCAGGAGGGATTAGATATAACCTTTGATATTTATCCTTATACGGCCGGAAGCACAATGTTTCTGGCCATCCTTCCCCCCTGGGCTTTGGAAGGGGGCGTAGCCAAGACTCTGGCCCGCCTCCAAGACCCTGAGCTACGCAAGCGTTTGCGAGAAGAATTCTTGCAACCACCTGGCCCCGCCAAGGGGCCATCCTGGGAAAACTATGTCAATTTTGTGGGTTGGGAGAATATCATTATCTCATCTGTGGCCAAAGAAGAAAATTCTTCCTGGGTAGGAAAATCAGTGGCCGAGATCGCCAGCAAAAATGGGAAAGACCCTTCGGATATGGCTCTGGAAATCCTTTTGGCCGAAGAAGGAAGAGTAGGCATGATCCTTTTCAGTATGGACGAAGAGAAAATGGTCATGGGTCTGCAGCATCCTTTGGGCATGTTTTGCACCGATGGCCTTCTGGGTGGTCAACCTCATCCTCGCGTATATGGAACTTACCCGCGCCTATTGGGCCGCTATGTAAGAGAAAGAAAAGATCTATCATTGCCCGAAGCTATCCGGAAAATGACTTCTTTCCCTGCTCAACGATTGGGACTAAAAGACCGGGGACTAATTGCAGAAGGCTTGGCCGCAGATATAGTTGTTTTTGATCCAGAGACTGTTATTGATCGAGCGACCTACGAAGAGCCGCGGCAATACCCATTAGGAATCAAACACGTAATTGTCAACGGCACTCTTTCTATAAAAGATGGGCAATTTACTGGACAACGGGGCGGCCAAATTCTTAAGAAGGAGATTTAAAGAGCTATTAATCTTTGCGGAGCGGAAAGGCTCGGGGGCGCGCTTCTTAAAAAGCGACAAAAATCGATGCTGCTCTAAAGCCCATCCCATTCCTTCATTTTCGGCAAGATTGACCACACCTTCCCTTTTCCAAAATAATTTTGGCTTTAAAACTTGGCCGTGAAAATTACCTGAGGATGGGACAAGGACAGCAATAAAAGTGAGGTTTTCTGAAACAAAAAGAAGAAAAAAACTTGAAGTTATTAGGCCCAGAATTTTTGGGAAAAATAAAAAATAAGGGAGGTAAATTATGGATTTTCGCTTAACAGAAGAACAAGTAATGCTAAAGGATATGGTGCGCAGATTGGCCAGGGAAAATTTTGCTCCTAAAGCAGCGGAGATTGATGAAAAAGAGATTTTCCCTGAGGAGAATTTCAGGCTTTTGGCCGAAAATGGTTTGCTTGGAGTCCAAATCTCAGAACAATATGGGGGAGCAGGTGCGGGCATGCTTTCCTTAATATTGGTCATCGAAGAAGTTGCCCGAGCTTGTGCCTCAACCTCGGTTATATTAACGACTCAGGCTCTGGCGAGTGAACCTATTTTGATTGCTGGAAGCGAAGAACAAAAGAAAAAATTTTTATACCGCCTGGCCAGCGGGCAGTGTTTGGGTGCCTTTGCTATAACTGAAGCTGGGGCAGGCTCTGATGTTACAGCCATAAAGGCCACAGCCAAGAAAGTGGATGGCGGGTATCTCCTAAATGGATCGAAGCTCTTTATCACCAACGGTGGGGTGGCAGAAATAATTGCCGTATTTTGCTATACCGATAAATCTTTGGGCCATAAAGGAACGAGCATTCTCTTAGTGGAGAAGGGTGATAAAGGATTCATCGTCGGGAAAAAAGAGAATAAATTGGGTATTCGGGGCTCGGACACCCGCGAATTGATCTTTGAGGATGTCTTTATTCCGGAAGAGAGAAGGTTAGGCCCGGAGGGTAGTGGCTTTAAAAATTTAATGACCACTTTTAACTATACCAGGCCAGGTATAGGTGCTCAGGCTTTAGGTATTGCTGCTGAAGCATTGGACGCAGCCGTGAGGTATGCCAAAGAAAGAGTACAATTTGGAAAACCTTTATCATCCTTCCAGGGAATTCAATGGATGTTAGCAGAGATGGCCCTAAACGTAGAAGCAGCCAGATGTTTAGTCTATTGGGCTGCCGCTCTTATAGATGAAAATCCTCATTCGCCGGAGATTCCGAAGTTTTCTTCCATGGCCAAATGGCTAGCCTCAGATACGGCCATGAAGATTACCACTGACACTGTTCAGATCTTTGGCGGCTATGGTTATATCCGCGAATACCCTGCAGAAAGAATGATGCGCGATGCCAAAATCACGCAAATTTACGAAGGGACTAACCAAGTGCAGCGCATAATCGTCGCTAATCAATTGTTGCGCTAAAAAATTTATTTTTAGGAATTCACTTAGCGGGCACGAAATTTTAGAAAGTCACTGGGCAGCATTTTATTTTTTCCCTCTGCTAATTATGCTATAAATTAAGCGCAGAGAGAAAAAAGAAAAAATTTTTTAAATAGGGCGAAAAGCAGGCTAAAATAAAACACACACTTACGCAAAGAATTTTTTTCATTTTCCCTGAAAAGATTTCCTCTTATTTGGCAAATGGGCAGAGGAATGGTTGTAAATGACTGCCAAGGAGGAAGAGCTTTTTAGATGGTTTAAGTGTGATTATGCTGAGGAGATGACCATGATTTCTGAGGAGGCCCTCCATGAAGAATTAGAGTCTTTTTGCCGGCAAAAGGGGGTTGATCTATGGGGAGTGGCAGACATGACCATGGCTCAAGATTTTGTTATTGCCCAAGGTGGGAAATGGTTGGGAGAATTTAGCAGAGCCCTTGTGCTGGGCATGCGCCTTTGCGCATCAATTGTGGAGGAACATGACCCCAATGAACCTCGCCGGGAGAGTCTTTACTGGCATCATGTCTATAATGTGGTAACCCCCACCTTGGATTTTTTAGCCTATGATTTAGCCCGCTTATTATCTTCCAGAAAATTTAAAGCGCTCCCTGTCCCCGCTTCTACCCCTTATAACTATGAAAAGCTTACAGGAATTTTTTCGCATAAACTGGCCGCTCATTTAGCTGGTTTAGGTTGGATTGGTAAGAGTTGTCTGCTTCTAACAAGCCAATTTGGACCGCGAGTTCGTTTTGTTTCCATACTCACTGATGCTCCCTTAATTGCTGGAAACCCAGTAGAAAATTCTTGCGGGAATTGTCATGTTTGCGTGGATGCCTGCCCAGTTGGAGCATTTACCGGAAGGGAATTTAGGCCTGATGAACCGCGAGAAGTCCGGTTTCATGCTTATAAATGTGCAGAATTTCGACGAGATCATCCGTGTGGGATTTGTGTCTCTGTTTGCCCTCAAGGCAAGAAGAGAAATCACCCTTAACGCGTTTCTTTTTTGAAAAATTTCAGCTAAAAACGGCTAAAGAGTAAAGCCTTTTAATTGACGTTCGCGTGTTCGTGTGTTAACTTATTTTATAACTAAGACATTGAAATTCTAATGTAAATTAATTAAGCGGAGCAGATTTATGAATCCACAGATTTTTAGGGAGTATGATATCCGGGGATTAGTGGAAAAGGACTTGACTCCAGATGTAGTGAGGAACTTAGGTCGGGGATATGCCACTTATCTTGCGCGCCTGGGAAAACGGAAGATGGTCGTGGGCCGAGATGGGCGCTTGAGTTCGCCGTGGCTGCATGATCATTTGGTCCAGGGATTACTTGCTGGCGGAATGCAGATCACAGATATTGGCGTTTGCCCAACCCCAGTTTTTTATTTCTCTCTTTTTCATTTCGACCAGGAAGGCGGGATTATGATTACGGGCAGCCATAATCCCCCTGAATTCAATGGCTTTAAAGTTTGTGTAGGCAAGGAGACGATTTATGGCCAAGAGATCCAAAATTTACGCCTGCTTATAGAAAGAGGGGATTTTACTAAGGGCTCTGGAACAATTGAACAACGAGAAATCATTCCCCTTTATCAGCAATACCTTTTGCAAAACATAAAACTTCAAAGGAAAGTAAAGATAGCTGTCGATAGTGGTAATGGCACGGCTGGAGTAGTAGCTCCCCCGATCTTCCGTTCCCTGGGCTGCGAGGTGGAAGAGTTATATTCAGAAATTGACGGTCACTTTCCGCATCATCACCCTGACCCTACTATTCCAGATAACATGAAAGACTTGATTGCCAAAGTCAAAGAGACGGGAGCTGAAGTAGGATTTGGATATGATGGAGATGCGGACAGGATCGGAGTTGTTGATCATTTGGGGAATATAATTTGGGGAGACCAACTCTTAATCCTCTTTGCCAGGCAGATTTTGAAGAATCATCCTGGGGCGACAATTATCTCTGAAGTCAAATGTTCCCAGAATCTTTACGATGATATTGCCCGTCATGGGGGACGGGGAATCATGTGGAAAGCAGGCCATTCTCTCTTGAAAAGTAAAATGAAAGAAGAGAAAGCCCTATTGGGGGGAGAGATGAGCGGCCACATCTTCTTTGCCGATCGTTATTTTGGGTATGACGATGCCATTTACGCTTCTTGCCGCTTGCTGGAAATTCTCTCGCAGACTGATAAAAAAATTCCCGAATTATTTAGTGATCTACCCCAAACTTTTTCTACGCCCGAGATTCGCGTAGATTGTCCAGATGAGATAAAATTTAATTTGGTTGAGAAAGTGCGGGATACTTTTCGAGAAGAATATCCTATCGTAGACGTAGATGGAGTTAGGATTTTATTCCCGGATGGATGGGGACTAGTGCGTGCTTCGAACACGCAGCCGGTCTTGGTCTTACGCTTCGAAGCTCGTTCTCCTGAGCACCTTAAGGAAATTAGAACTTTGGTGGAAAATAGAGTCGCGGAAATTTCTCGCCACTTCAAAGGTTAAAATTGCCCTATGGCTCGAAAAGAAAAGTTGCCCATATATGGTGTAATCATGGCTGGAGGTGGGGGGACCCGATTTTGGCCCTGGAGTAGAGAGAGGAACCCTAAACAGCTCCTGCCCATCATTTCTTCCCGGACTATGCTCGAAGAAACAGTTAGCCGCCTGCATCCCTTTATACCCCCGCCCAAAATTTTTATCGTTACCGCACGGAGCCAGATAAAAAAAGTACGCCAGGCCTTGCCCGACCTGCCGCCACAAAATTTTTTGGTAGAACCTGTGGGGAAGAATACGGCCCCCTGCCTCGGCTTAGCCGCCTTTTATCTAAACCAGCTCAGTCCCGAGGCAATCATGGTGGTCCTCCCTGCTGACCATTATATTGGCGAGCAACAAAAATTTTTAAAGACCCTTCAGGTAGCTGCTGAATTCGCCAGCAAGGAAAATTTTTTAGTGACCCTTGGCTTGAAGCCCACCGCTCCCGAGACCGGCTATGGATATATCCAAAAGGGAGATTTGCTGAAAAGGATGCAGGGGATAGAAATATTTAAAGCCCAAGCCTTCCGGGAGAAGCCAAGTGCTAAGGTCGCTTTAAACTATTGCCGAGATGGTAACTATCTCTGGAATAGTGGCATGTTCGTGTGGAGGGTTGGGGTCTTCTTAAAAACTTTAGAAACATACCTTCCTCAACTCTATCAAGAGATGGCCGTTCTCCCGCAGATTTTCGGGACGACTCAAGAGAAAAAAGTATTGCCTAAAATTTACGCCCGCTGTCCGGCTATCTCAGTGGACTATGGGGTTATGGAGAAAGCCTCTAATGTGGCTATGATTCAGGCCCAGTTTTCCTGGAATGATGTGGGCAGCTGGTCGGCTTTGTGGGAAATTTGTCCTAAGGATCAGAGGGATAATGTTTGCTTATTGAAAGAAGAAGATGGCCGCGGGAAAATATTAGCCCTGGAGAGTTCGGGCTGTTTAATCCGGGCCGAAAAAAATTTAATTGCCCTGTTGGGGATGAAAGATACTATAGTCGTGGAAGCGGGAGATTCTATTTTAGTTTGCCCTAAAGATCGAGCGCAAGAGGTAAGGCAGGTTCTGGCGCACCTCAAAGAAAGAGGATGGAAAAATTATCTATAAAACAGGATGAGTAAAAGATTATGTTGATCATTCCCGCGGTGGATATTAAAGGTGGTCAATGCGTACGTCTATTCCAGGGAGATTATGAACAAGAGACAGTCTATGGAAACGATCCCCTGGCCATGGCCCAAAGGTGGATTAGAGAAGGGGCTCCTTTTTTACACCTGGTTGACTTAGATGGAGCACGCGCGGGATATCCCGTGAATAAGATAATAATCGCAGAGATCCTCCGTCAATCCCCAGTTCCCGTCCAAGTAGGGGGCGGGATTCGTAACTTAGAAGTTATTGAAGAATATCTAACTTTGGGGGCCAAGAGAGTAATCCTGGGGACAGCAGCTATTGCCAATCTATCATTTCTGGAAGAAGCTTGCCGCAGATGGCCAGGCCAAATTGCCGTGGATATCGCCGCCAAGCTGGGGAAAGTTGTTATCTCTGGTTGGCAAAAAGAAATTGATCTGCCCGCCATTGAATTGGCCCAGAAATGCCAGGAAAAAGGAGCGGCTGTAATTATTTATACCGATATCCTTCGGGATGGGACGCAGAGAGGGATAAATATATCAGCTACTCGGCAAATGGCGGCCGCCTTAAAAATTCCGGTTATTGCTTCCGGAGGTATCTCCACCTTGACCGACCTGGAAGCTCTCCTTCCCCTGGAAAAGGAGGGGGTCTGTGGCGTCATCATCGGCCGAGCCCTTTATGCTGGAACTTTAAAACTGGCCGAGGCTTTGGCCAGAATAAAGAGAGTTGAATAATGTTAGTAAAACGCATCATTCCCTGCTTGGATGTTAAAGATGGTCGGGTGGTAAAAGGGACTAATTTTCTCAATCTGCAGGATGCCGGGGATCCAGTGGAGAATGCCCAATTTTATGATGAACAGGGAGCAGATGAGTTAGCTTTCTTGGATATTACAGCTTCGGCTGAGAAGCGCCAAATTATTTTAGAGGTGGTCCGCCGAACAGCCGAAGTGGTTTTCATGCCTTTAACCGTGGGCGGGGGGCTCCGGACAATCGAAAATATACGTGAGCTTTTAAGTGCGGGAGCAGACAAAGTTTCCATTAATACAGCGGCTGTGCAAAACCCAGATTTGATTCGCGCCGCTGCGG
>FWPU01006856.1_pt1 | contig 21950 bp, 15 predicted proteins | sample 2228361 | NCBI WGS metagenome assembly FWPU01 (sample SAMEA103939777, study PRJEB20133) | metagenome
GTCGTGGACATCACGCACGGCTTCCGCTCGCAGCCGTTCCTGGCGGCGTCGGTCCTCGCGTTTGAGCGGGCCGTGGCGGAGAGGCCTTCAGAACTGCGGGTGCTGTACGGGGCCTTCCAGGTAGGCCAGACAGTCACCCCAATCTGGGACCTCACCGGCTTCATCGAGGTCCTGGACTGGACGAACGCGCTCCAGTTGTTCTTGAAGACCGGGCGAGTTGGGCCGGCGGCGGACCTGGCCGGGGCGGTCGGCAATCGGCTTGTCAGGGAGTGGGCGCAAACCCAACAAGGTCAGAAACCCCCGCTTGGCAACCTGGCGAATGCGCTGAAACGCTTTGGACAAGACCTCGCCACGCTGCGCACGGGGGACCTGATGCTGGGACGAGGGCGACAGGAGTCCTCTGCGCGCCACCTGATGGACACGCTCGACCGCGCCAGGAAGGATGTCGAGGAGTTCTTGCCGCCCCTGGCAGACGTGCTCGACCGGGTCAGGGACATGGCGAAGAACCTGGCCGTGAGCGACCTGGCAACGCCGGAAGGTGACAAGGCGCTGCGCTACCTCGCGACGACATATCTCGAGATGGAACGCTTCATCGAGGCGGCGACCACGATCCGAGAGGCATGGGTCACGCGGTTCGCCACGCCCAATGCCACGAAGCCCGGGGAGGGGTTTTCGGACAAGGCACGCGAAGAGGCGGAGAAGAACTGTCGAGAAACGCTCGGCCGTGACTTCGACAACTGGATCGGGCAGGTACGCAACGACCTTGACCACGCGCAGATGCGAAAAGACGCGATGGATGCGAAGGGTGTGGTCCGAAAGGTCCACGAGGCGATTACACGCCTGGAGGGCTGGAGGAATGCCCGCGAGCCCCGGCAAGCGCCGACGGACAAGGCAGGGTCCCCCGTCTTCCTCAACATCAGCAACCACCCTGCGACGTCGTGGGGCGCGGACCAGCGCGAGGCCGCGCTCTGCCTGCTGGGCGGACAAGGCCGCATCGAGGACATTTCGTTCCCCGGGCTCGACCCACATCGGGTGGACCAGGGGTACCTGGACGAAATCGCGGACGAGGTCGTGAGCCGGATCACGCGACTGGAAGGTTGCCCGACCCACGCCATGGTCCAGGGGGAGCACGTGCTCACGACGGTCCTTGTCAAGCGGCTGCAAGGCATGGGGATCGAGTGTGTGTCGGCCACGACCGACCGCTGCGTCGAGGACAGGCCGGACGGGGTCAAGGTCTCGTACTTTGGGTTCCGGGCGTTTCGCCCGTACCCGGACCTGTGCTAGATACGCGACGTCCCTGGGGGGCGAGGGATGGTGGCGGCCTTCACGCACAGGTGGCATCTCTTCGTGGACGAGAGCGGCGACTTTGAGGACCTCGCGACTCGGGTCGTGGTCGCCGCTGTGGCACTCCGGCTGGACCGCGTCCTCACGCGCCCGGATCAACTGGGAAATGTGCTCCGACGCCTGGCGCCGGGGATGCCGTGGCCGTTGCACCTGTGCGTGGTGCGGCGCCTGTCCGCCCTGGCGATGGCGCCTGTGGCCCTGCGCATCCGCGCGGTCGCCGCGGTCGCGGGTGCGGAGCGGACCGCGCTGAAGGCCGCCTTGGCCGCACTCGATCAAGGTCGCCCGCCCGAGCCGGACGCCCTCCACAGGGTCGCGTGCCGCCTGGGCGGCGTGGCCGAGGCGGGCCTTGCCTGGCCCGTGGAGCGCATCCTGGCCGAGCACGCCTCGCACTGGCGGGCTCTGCTTCAGGCGAGGGACCCACTGCGCGAGGCACCCGCTGACCTGTGGGCCGAGCCGGACTTCTTCTCGGTATCCGAAGGATTCAGGGACCCTGTGGCGGCCACGCGGCACCTGCTCTGCACGGCTCCGAAAGAGGCCCATCGCGTGGCCATGGCCTTTGCCTGCGGGGAGAGGGTCGCGTGGGAGGACCTCTCGTACCTCGACGGCCTCCTCGGTCGGTCGGGATTCGGGGACCCCTTGAAGCGCATCAAGCGCCGGGTGCTGGCCGGAATCACCCGCCTCCTGGGCACCCTGGCGGTACCCGACGCCTCCGGCCTGCCCGGCGCGCTCATCTTCGTCGCGGGAGAGAGTCGCGACGGGGATTTCTGGCCGCCAGGTTCCGGGGACGACCGCTATCTGTCCGTCCTGGAGTCGTTGTTGACCCGGACCGCCGAGACCCTGGCCCGCCTGCCCGGGTCCCACGAGGTAGAGGTGCGGGCGTGCACTCGGCTGGTCGCGGACCCACTGCTCGTGACGCGAGAAAGGCGGACACTCTTGAAGGTGGGTCACCTCGAGCCTCTGTGTGAGCGGGTGGAGGGCCGGGTTGCGCGCCGGGTCCGTCTTTGGCCCGTCGAGACGCCCCGGTATCACGACACGCGCGACCCTGGGTTCGTGCTGGCGGACTTCGTGGCGAACGGGAGCCTTTCGTGTTTGAATGAACGGTCACTCACCAGGGTCGAGCAAGACCTCCGCGCCGCGTTCGGGGCGGCGCCGCGGTCCGGTGAGCCCCCTCGCACCCACCTCCAGGCGACGGGGGCTGCGTGGCGATTGCTCGAGGCCCTGAGGTCCAGCGCGGACCCGGTCGAAGAGCCCATGCGCCTGTGGGCGAGGGAACAGGCCGTGGAGTGGGGCCGGCCATGAATGCCGGGGAGCAGATGGACCTCGTGACCGCCATGAGGCTCCTGTTGTGGGAAGACCGGCGAGGCGTCTCTCAGCCGCACCTCCAGCAGGCGCTGGTCGTCACTTACGAGGCCATGGACCAGATCGTGAGTCGCTGGAAAAACCTCGATCACGGGGACGTGCTCCATGACATCATCATGAGGATATGCGACCGGCAGGCACCGCTGCCCACGGCGTGCCCGGCCACAGACGAGGCGGCACGCGCGTACCTCAAGCGCATGGTCGAAAACCTGGTGAGGTCTTGGGTCAGGAAACCCCGGCCCGAGGTGCCGCTTGAAGAGGGCGGCTACGCGGCCCCGGACAAGGAGGACGTGACACATCCCGAAGAGGCTCCCCCCTCCGGGGAACTCCCCGATGTGCCGGTGACAGAGCAGAACTGGGTGGAGGTGCTCGATGGGGTGCTCGCGGCCCTCGGGGAGGTCTTGTCGCGCCTGGAACGGCACGCGAACGACGAGGAGTGGCGAGAGGTCGTTCGCCTGCGCGTTCCCCTGGAATCGGCGGTCAGGGCGGCGGCGCAGAACATGAGGGTGGGTGGCCCACACGTGTTCGTCCGGAGGTTCTTGCGGCTCATGCGCTGCTGGTCGGGCCGGTCCACGGTCGACGAGGAAGTCCAGCGCGAGGCACGGGCCAACGGGCAACCACCCCCTTCCAAGGGGACGCTCGGCTATCGAAGGATGCGAAACTACCTGGACGTGCAGAACCGAAGGACCCTCCGGGCGGTCCATGACCACCTGGTTGCAGAAGGGGTGCCCGAGGCATTGGCGATGAGGCTGGTCAAGGCCTTGAGCATTCGCCTGGGGAGAGTGATCCACTGAGGGATGGGGCCGTGGCCCCTGCCAGGGCGAGGTGTCACATGCGGGACGCTCGGGGCGTCAAGATAGACGGGAAGGGAGGGGTCTTCCGCCCGTGTCGAGAGAGCCGACCATGACAGACTTGCTCGACCCGACGGAACGCGAGCGACTCGGACTTGGAGACGCGATGTCTCGCGAGCCCGTGTGGCACGAATGCCCCAACGAGGTGGCCCTGGGACGGACCGCTCCCCTCGTCGAGGAAGGGCCAGTGCCCACGCACCCGGGGGCCCGCCCCCTGTCCCTCGGGACCGCGTGTCGCGGGACCCTTTCGCTGGAACGAGTCGGCAGCCGCGTTCGCGTCACGGCCCTGGACCAGGTCCCGCTCGACTGCAAGCCCCTGGACGACACCCTGGACTGGACGCACGAGGGCGATTCCGCGCTGACGGTGTCCGGGAGCGGTCGCTTGCTCGCGCGCCGCCCGGATGGGCTTGTTGTGGTGCTGGTCCTCGAGGATGGCCATCTCCGCCGGCACCAGGAGTTCGAGATTCAGGGGGAGAGTGTACCGCCGTTCGAGGAGGTCCACGTGGACCTCGCTCCCTTCATTGCGCGGGTCGAGGACGAGTGGTTGAAGGCCCTCATCGTCAGCCACGACGTGGACGACACCTTCGCGCGCGTGGTCGGCCTCGGGCTGTTTCGCCGCTACTACTCGATCACATGCTCACGCGAGAAGAAGCGAGAGATCGTGCTGCGGATGCTGGAGGGGGGGTGGCAGCATCCCGCCGACGAGTGGTCCCGTCACCTGACTCCCGGACAGGTCCGGACAATCGAGGACCTGGCCTGTGCCGCAGCGAACGACCTGCGGCGCGAGGTTCTTGAAGTGGGCGAAACCTTCTCGGTTTTTGACCCTGACTCGGTGGTGGCCTGGGTCCGCGTTTGCCATGAACGGGACGACCTGGAAGGGGTCTTGTGGCTTCTCCCGCAAGCCGAGGCCTTGCGCACGGTCTTGCGCGAACTCGATGCCGCGGCGCGCCGTGAGGCCGTGGCGATCCCTCCGGGCCTGGCCCGACACGACGAGCGGCTTCGCCGCGCAGCCATGATCGACTGGGAGGCGTGGTGGGTGGAGCCGGCCCGAGACCCGAAGGATTTCGATCTGCCCGTATAGAGCCATCCGCGCTGTGGCGCGGAGGGCGACGCGACCGCAACGCGGTCGCCGTGGGGAGTGAAATGGCACGAGAAATCCCAGATTTCGAGTGCCAAGAGGGGGGCGTGCGACGCCTCCCTCGAATGGTGTCCGGTCTCTTCGAATATTCAGAGAATGAACACTTTCATGGGCTAAGTCCAGTTCCAAACCCCCTTGAAGACCGCATCAGTGCTGCATCTGCCGACATCGCGGATCGCCCGTATGGAGCGCGACATGTACCCTGCGCCTGACCCGCGCCCTGGACAGGTCTTGTTGGTCGCCGTGTCCGGGCGTTCAGTCACCCTGTGGGTCCTCGGCGCCGAAGACGCGGACTGCGAGATGGGGGCGCGGGCACGCCAGGCGTGGGATGCAGCCCGGACCGCTGTCTTGAGCCACCTGCCGCTCTTGTGGCGTTCGCCCCGCGCGACGGAGAGGCCCCCGGCCGCAAGGCGTCTTGCCGCGCACGTCCCTTTGGGGGCCTGCGAACACCCGACCACCGCCCTGGGCGGCCTTGATGGAGCCTCGTTTGGCCTGGCCTTCGCGCTGGCCCAGGCATCGGCCCTGTACGGATTGCCCGTGGACCCTGCGTGGGCCGCGCTGGGCGCCGTGGACGGAAGCGGGCACGTGGAGTGCGTCGAGGATGTGAGGCGCAAGGGCGATGCCATCTTGAACCAGGCTTCGTGGGTGCGCACCCTCCTCGTCGCCAAGGGCAACGAGGACGAGGCCCGCGAGGTCGCCTGGGAATCGCGACTGACCGTGGTCCCGGTCCAGGGGGTCCGGGAGGCCCTTCAGGAAGTCTTCGGCGAGGCACCGCGCGCCCGGCTTGTGGAACTCGCGCAGGACGACCGTGCTCGGGCCGCGGTGATTCATTCGCTGTTCGAGATGACGCTTCGGGGCGATCGGGACGTCCAGAACTGGCGGCCGGTCGCAGACGCCTCCTCGCTCGTCCTCAAGTCCCTGGCGCACCCGACGCCTTCCGAGTCGTTTCGCCTCGAGTTTGCGCGCGCGGTGGCCCTGCGCCATCAGGACAACCAGGGGGACCTGCCCGTCCCTGGGCCGCGCGAGATCGAGGCCCTTGCGGCCCCGATCCGGCTCGAGGTCCTCGCTCACCTGGTGCAACACAGCGCGGACACGGGCTGCCCGCCGGCGGACCACGTCGAGCCCCTCGCACGTCGCCACCTTGCGTACGGTCCGGACGCCTTCGTCGAGCACCTGCGCCTCCTTGGAAGCCTGGCGAGGCTCCTCGCGGTGACCGGACGCCCCGACGAGGCGCTTGAAGCATCCCTGACCGCAGTGTGGGGCCTGGCAGAGCGCATGGCATGGTCGGAGGTCTCGCGCCCGCTCTGCACGGCCGTGCGGCTTTCTGGGGTCTTGCGGGAGCGGGGCCACCTGGAGCGCCTCGCGGACCTCCATCAGGACCTGGTCAACACCGAGCGACTGAACCCAACGGACCACCGGTTTTTGGCCCTGGCCTTCCCGTCGGCGAGGGTGTGGCTCGGCGAACCCGCCTCGCAAGACTGTGGGGCCCTGATGGCCCTGGCCACCGACCCCTGCGCGCTTGGGCAAATTCGGATGAGCGCCTGCCGTATCGGAATTCGGGCCGCGAGGACCCTGGGCGCGCATGGCGAGGCCGCGCGTTTTCGCGACATCCTCGCGCGCGCAGCCTCGGACCCGGCCCTCCCGGAGTCCGACCGCCGGGACGCGGAGTTGTTTCGCGGCCTGGCGAGGCTCGACGAGGTCCCGTCCGATGCCGACGCCCTCGCCCTCTTGCGCGAGCGTGACCCGGGCGTCATCGCCCATCTGGAGCGGGCCGCCGCGACGCTCGGGGAGCCCGCAGGGGCGTATGTCTCGCGGTTCTATCCGTACTGACCTCGCCTGCGCCGAGCGGGCCGGGTCGCCGGACCCCTTTCGGTCGCAACTCGGCGTCGCTTCGGGACCCGGAAGATTGTATAAACACGGTTAGACTAACCTGGATGAGACAACACGAGGGACCGATGACCTTTTACGTCCGGGTGGACGAGATGGCGTTTCTCGAGGGGCAGGCGAGGCCGGATAGGGCCGCGCTCGTGGTGCTGTAGGGACGGCGGCGGGTCGGGAAGACGTCACTACTCCGCCGCCTGGCGGAGGGACGGAGGGCCATCCTGTTCGTGGCGGATGCGCAGTCCCGAACAGACCAGCAGAGAGCCTTTTCGCGCGTCGCGTTTGAGGCCCTGGGTGAGCCGGCACTCGAAACCACGAGTTTCCCCGACTGGGAAACGGCCATCCGGTTTGTCGCGTCGCGCGCGAGGTCCGAAGCGCTCCTCCTGGCGCTGGACGAGTTCGGCCATCTGTGCGACTCGGACCCCGCCCTCCCTTCGATCCTCCGGCGCCTGTGGGACGCGGAGTTGCGGGAGACGCGTCTCCACGTGGTGCTTTGCGGGTCGTACGTGTCGTTCATGGAACGGGAGGTCCTGGAGCGCAGGACCCCCGTCACCGACCGAAACCCGGAGCGGACTCGGCGCGGCCGCTGGCGGCTGTCCGACCCCTTTTTTCGGTTCTGGTTCCGCTTCGTTCTGCCGAACCGCAGCGTCCTGGAGGCGGGTGACGCCTGGCAGGTGTGGAACGCCAAAATCGCCCCGTTCCTGGACCCACATGTCTCGACCACCTTCGAAGAGGTCTGCGCGGAGCACCTGGGTCACCTGAACCGCAGAGGCGTTCTGCCCGCGTGAGCGACCTCCGGTTCGCCATCTGGTCGCGGAACGGGTTCACGGCCGACCTCCACCGGCGCGCGAAACGAGAGGGCATCCTGCTCTTCGGGCTGCCCGACCTGGTCAGGTCGTGACCGGATGAGGTGTCAGCGCAGCTCCGCGAGCCGCTTGTCGAAGTTGCGGACCTGGTACTGGTTCAGAACGAGCACCGCGCCGCGCAGGGAGGCCCTGGTCGGAGTCTCGGCGTAGGGGTCGCCGGACTGGTTCTGCTCCGAGACCCGCAACACGTGGCGGGAGTCGTCGTCAAGCGTCACGGTCACCGCCACGCGCCACTTGCCGGTCAGGCCAGCAGCGGCCGGGGTCTTGCCCTCGGCGACGTCCTTGGCGGTCAGCCCGGAGAGGGTGTTGACCAGGGTGCGGACCGGGTCCTCCTTGAGGTCCAGGGCCTCGCTCGGGGCCGTGGCCTTGAACTTGTGGCCCTCGCCTTCGATGCGCTCGAGCCGCAACGTCTCGTCCGCGTGCGCGATCTCGATGACCTTGATGCGTTCCGGTGGGAAATCGAAGACCAGTTTGTCGCGCAGGTCCTTGACCCCCTTGCGTACCTTCTGCGCCATCCACTGCGCGAGGGTGACGACCTCGTCACTGCCGGACATCGCCGCGTAGTAGGTGCCCTTCTCCTTCTCGAGTTCCCGCCCGATACGCAGGGTCTTCGTGACACCGGCGCGCGTCGTGACCGACACCGTCGCCACGGGGTTTCCAAGCCCCGTGTCCACGCCGCGCACCGCCTCCAGGCCCAGGATGTCCTTGGCCGCGAGCGTCTCGATGTCGCGCAAGAGCGTGTCCATCGGGGCCTTACCCACCGCCCAGCCCGCGGGCTGCACCGCGCGCCAGGCGTCCCCCGAGCGCACGACCTCCACGCGCGACGCCCCGTCCGCGATGCGGATCGCCGTCACCTCGTCCCTCTTGACGCCGAACAGGGTCTTGTCGCGCAGGTCCGCCACGCGCTTGCGCAACGAGTCCGCCGTGTACTTCGATATCTTCGCGAACCCGGGCACGCCCTCGACCTGGACCCAGGCGTGCTCGTCCTTCACGTCCGAGACCGCCATCTTGACCGTGCGCCCGTCCGCGAGCCCCACCTCGATGCGCACCGCGTCCTCCCCCATCTCCACGCCTTCCGGCAGCGTCTCGACGTATTCCTGCGCATACAGCGACGCCAGGGTCGCGGCGTACGACTTCACGTTCCCGGCGCGTAGCCCCGCCGGGGTCTCGAAGCGCCACTCGCGCTCGACGGCCTCTGGCTTCTTCTCGCCCTCTTTGCCCTCGCCCTCCTTGCCCTCGCCTGCCTTTGGCCTGGGCTCGCCCCGCAGCACGATCAGGCGGTCGCCCTCGGCCGTGGCCTTGGGGTTGCGCAGCGTGATTGCGGCCACGTCGCCCGACTCCCAGTCGTGCACCCGCCGGTCGCGCAGCCCCTTGACCCCTCCCTCGAACGGCCGGCGCAGGTCGCGCCCGATCACGCGATAGACCCGGTCCGACCCTGGCTCCCGCACGAAGGTGTCGCCCTCGCCGAGCCCGTCTTCCGGCTTCTGGACCGCGCCGACCTCCAGGGATGCGACCGCCTTGTCGCCCCGATACAGGGTCACTGCGATCCGGTTCGCCGCATCGAGCCCGAAGGCGACGAGGTCCTTCTCCGTGGCACGGGACGACATCACCGAGGTCACGCCCTCCTCGAATGCCTGGAGGATCTGGCGCACCTTGTAGCGGTCCGCCCGAGCGCCCTGCGGGGGTTCCAGGGCCCACTTCCCCTTGTCCACGCGCCGAAGCGTGGTCACGCCTGCCTCGGTGGCCACCGTCACCCGGTCAATCGGACCCTCCTCCTCGGCCTTCTCCACCTTGGTCCCCGTGCCCCAGCCGGGGATGCGCAGGTCCGGTCCCGAGGACCCCTGTGGCCACAGGCGGACCACGGCCACCACGAGCAACAGGCCCAGGAACGTCGCGAGCAGGATCGTCGTCTTGCGGTTCATGGTCAGGACCTCTTGCGGCGGGAGACGAAGCGCGCCACGCCGGCCAGGACGAACAGCGCCGGCACCCCCACGATGAGCGCCAGGGACAGCGCGGTCTGCGCCCCGGCCGACACGGTCTCAAGCGGGCGCCGTACGAGGCCCTTCGAACGGATGTCCACCAGGGCCTCGTCCTGCACGCCCCAGTCCAGGCAGTTGAACAGGAAGTCCAGGTTCGCCTGGAGGATCGGCGAGACCTGCGTCAGCCGCAGTTGCCAGTTCTGGAAGTTCGCGACGTAGTCCTTCAGTTTCAGGAAGAAATCCGCGGTCCCCGAGGTCAGTTGCGACATCTCGAACCCCTCGAAGACGCGGCGGGCCGAGAGGTTCTCGAGCCCCAGGTCGGACCCGACCACCAGGATCCGGCCGCTCCCCTCGGCGCGGAAGGGGCGGTCCACGGGCTTCGGCCTCGGGAATCGCTCGTCGTCCTTGTCGGTGGGTTCGGGGCGCTTCGGCACCTCCTTGCCCTCGAAGAAGGACTTGAAGGCCCCCTTCAAGACGACCGCCACCGCGTGCGGTCCGTTCGGCTGCATGAGCCCGAGTTGCTGCAACAGGCGGGGCGGGGACAGTTCCAGCGTGTCGGACGTGGCCACCGCCGCGTCGGACGACCTGATCAACTCCGTGGCCTCGATGCCTGGGTTCGCGCGGGCCGCGTCCGTGACCTGGAGCGTGCTCGTGTACGGCAGGGTCACGCTCGCGAGGCGGCGCACCAGGACGTGCGACGTGTCGAGGTCCGTGAAGGTCGGCAAAAGCGGGTACGGGAAGTCGCGCTGGCTTTGCAGCGTGAACTGTCCCTGCTTCTGCACCTGGATGACGGTGATGGGCTCGAAGGAGCGCGGCTCGAGCACGAGGTCCCGGTTCACCTTGACCCCGTAGTGCGCGAGGAAGTCATCCAGGTTCGCGGCGGTGGCCTGGCGGTGCAGGTCGTCGAACTGGAGGTCCGAGAAATCGAACCCCTCCCCACCCTTGCGGATGTTATAGACCGCCACGTCCCAGTTCTTCAGGAAGACGATGAGCGACCGCCCGGACAACAGGAACTGGTCCAGGTTGTAAAGGTCCCGGTCGGTCAGGGCCTTCTGGGGGCCGTGCACAACCAGGACCGCGACGTCGTCCGGGATGTCCTCGCCCGGCCCGATCCGCTTGACCGTGAAGCCGCGCCGCACGAAGAGCCCGCGCCGGATCTGCTCGTTGATCTGGTTGATCTGGTCCTCGATCTGCCTGGCCTGGCCGACAAACTGTTGCGCCAGCGGGTTGCGCTGGCCCAGGAGCCCCGCGATCTCCGGGCGGATCAGGGGCTGGGGGTCGGCGAAGGGGCAGAACTCGTCGTGGCCGCACAGGAACCCCACGGCCCTGCGTCCCGGCGAGTTTTTCAAGGTGTCGTGGTCGCGCGACACGAGGTCCCCGGTCGCCAGCAGGCGCTCGATCACGGCCCCGACCTCCGTGTCCCGCGACTGGGCGTCGTCCAGGCGGCGCCCGATCTCGTCCACCATGTCCGCGTACTGCTTGCCGGAGGCCATCAGTTGATCCAGGTACTCGTTCTTCCCTTTGAAGGCCTCGGCCCTGGCGAGTGCCCCCGCGACCTGGTCGCATGTCTTCTTGAACTCCGCGCGGTCCATACGGAGCGCGCTCACGCGGTCCCCGCCGCCCACGATTGCGGACAACCCGCTGCCTGCCGACTTGCCGTACCCCTCGACCTTCTTGTCGCACGCCTCGACCGCCTCGGCCACGGCCTTGCCCGCGTCCAGCAGGTCCTTCATCCCGAGCGACTTCTCGTATTTCTCCTTCAGGCGGAGCAGGATCTTCGTGATCTCAAATTCGAAGTACGCAGGCTCCACGGCCAGGGGGAACACCTCCATCTGGTTGCGGTACTGGAAGGTGGCCCCGATCGCATACTTGCGGAACTCCAGGCGTCCCCCCTCAACCGCGGCCTCGTGCCCCGTGAACAACTCCAGGCGGGCCTGGCGCGCCTTCTCCTCGACGTCGTCCGTGACGCGCGTGATCCGCATCGCCCCGCCCGAGTACGACGCGTACTCCTCGATCTTGTCCAGGAACTCGCGGTCCACCCCGCGGATGTCCCGCTCCTGGCCGTAGCCGACCGACATGGTCGGCGGGAGGTCGGGCGAGATGAAGACCTGCACGTCCACGGAGTCGAGGGCGCGCACGGCCTCACGGCTGACCTCCGACAGCGTGTAGCGCCGGTTGTCCGTCAGGTCCACCCGGCCGAAGACCCACAGCCCGATGACGTTCAACAGGACCAGGATTCCCAGGACCGACAGCGTGGTCAGGGTCGCGTTCGTCCGCGCGGACCGTCCGCTCTTCGTCTTCGTCGTCATGGCCGCCCTCCTATTTCCACTTCCGCGACTCGAGGGAGTAGCCCGCGAGGGTGATCGCCCCCAGGATCACCGAGGCGAAGAACACCAGGTCCCGCGTGTCAATCACTCCGCGCGCGATGGACCGGAAGTGGTGGTTGAAGGACATGACCTGGAAGGCCTCCACCGCGTGGATCCCCAGCGCCTCCGGGACCCGGTCCACGAAGGTGAAGAACGCGCAGATGACGATGGCCGCGATGAAGGCCGTGATCTGGGAGTTCGTCCAGGACGAGGCGAGGAGCCCGACCGCGAGGTACGACGCCCCGACCAGCAGGACCCCGAAGTACCCCCCGACGAGCGGCCCCACGTCCGGCTTGCCGAGCGCCGCGACCAGGATCGGATAGGCGAGGGTCAGAAGCACCGCGACCGCCAGGAACCCCACGGCCCCCAGCCACTTGCCCACCACGACCTCGGTCTCGGTCACGGGGAGGGTCAGCAGGACCTCGAGGGTCCCCATCTTCCGTTCCTCGGCGAGCAGGCGCATCGAAATGGCGGGCAGGAAGATCGTGAACAGGAAGATGCTCCACTCGAACAGGGGGCGCAGCGTCGCCTCCTTGGCCTCGAAAAACCCGTCCTTGGGCAGCAGGAACGGGACCTTGAAAAAGAAGGTCACGCCCAGCAAGACCAGATAGACCGCGATGGCGATGTACGCGACCGGCGATCCAAAGTAGGCGTGGAACTCTCGCCTCGCGATGGTCAGCACGTTCTTCATGGTGTCCTCCCTAGTCGAGTCGTTTCATCACGAGCGGTCGTTGCTGAAAGCGCCCACAGCGCGGACGCCGTGGGGGGATGAACCGGCACGAGGATGCCGCAGCATCCGAAGTGACGGAGAGGAGGGCGTGCGGCGCCCCCCTGCCATGGTGGCCGAGCTCCTTGAAGCCGCCTGGAACGAACGGGCCAACCGAGAGAACCCGTTCCGAGATTCCGCAGGGAAACGCGGGATGAACGACTCTGCCGACATCGCGAACGGCTCCTTTCTATTGCAACGTGATCCTCTGGAAGATCGTCTCGAGGTCCGCCCGGTCCCGGCGCAGGCCCACGAGCGTCAGGCCGCCCCGCGCGCACGCCCGGAAGAGGTCGGCGCGCACGTCCGCCTCGCCCCGGGCCTCGACGCGGAAGGCCAGGGCGTCCTGGCCTGGCCGGTCCAGGGCCGCGACCGTCTCGACGTACTGCAGCGCCCGGAACACCTCCTCGACGCGGATGTCCGGAGCCGGCAGGACCTCGACCACATAGGCGTTCCCGCCCCCGTGCACGGCCTGGATCTGGTCCGGGGTCCCGTCCGCGGCGATCCGCCCCCGGTGGATGATGATCAGGCGGTTGCAGGTCGCGGTGACCTCGGGGAGGTTGTGCGTCGAGAGGATCACGGTCCGGTCGCGCCCGATCTCGCGGATGAGGGCGCGGATCTCGACGATCTGGTTGGGGTCGAGACCGCTCGTGGGCTCGTCCAGGATGAGGATCTCCGGGTCGTGGATCATGGCCTGGGCCAGGCCCACGCGCTGCCGGTAGCCCTTGGACAGGGTCCCGATCTCCTGCCCCAGTCGGTCCGCGACGCCCACGGTGTCGGCCACGTGCCGGACCCGCTCGCGCAGGCCGTCCGGGCCAATGCCCCGCAGCGCGCCCACGAACGACAGGTACTCCTGCGTCGTCATGTCGGGGTACAGGGGCGCGTTCTCGGGGAGGTAGCCGATCCGGCGGCGGACCTCGACCCCGTGCTCGACCACGTCCTGGCCGGCAATGCGCACGGTCCCGGAGGTGGCGGACAAAAAGCCGGTGATGATCTTCATGCACGTGGTCTTGCCCGCGCCGTTGGGTCCCAAGAACCCCACGATCTCGCCCTTGCGGACCTCGAACGAGACCCCGTCCAGGGCGCGGATCGCGCCGTAGTCCTTCGTCAGTGCCTCGACTTCGATCATGTCACCCCCTCGCCGGGTCCAAAGGTTCACCCGAAAACAACGCGGGCGGGAAGTTATTCCAGAGGTCGTGCCGGGGTCAAATCGCGGCGAGGAAAGAGCGATCCGCGATGTGACTTTCCTTCCACGTGAACGTGATCGTGGACGTGGACGTATCCGAACAAGACCGGGCGGTTCCAGGTCGTCCACGTCCACGTCAACGTCCACGTTCACGTCCACGACATCGAGCACGGACGGCCCTCCCCGCGTCCTTCGAGGCGCCATTCCAGCACTCAACCTCGCCAGGACCGGCCGCGCCAACGCAACGGTCTTGTCTGGGGGTGGATGTCAGCCCTGGACGGCAGCGGGCCTGGCAGGTTGCGCGTCTTCATGTCCCCGAGTGGGGTACGGATCTGCGCGCACCCTCTTGACGGCCGCGACAGTGGCCACCGTGCTCACACCGCGGTTGGCTCATCACGACGGTCGGGCCCCGGCAGCTGCGGCCACGATCGCATCCACGATGGATTGGTACCCGGTGCAGCGGCACAGGTTCCCCGCGATGGCCCGGCGGACCGCGCCGGAGGTTGGGGAGGGGTCTTCCAGGAGCAAGGCGTGGGCGCTCATGAGGACCCCGGGCGTGCAGAAGCCGCACTGCACGGCCCCGTGGTCCAAAAAGGCCTGCTGGAGCGGGTGCAAGGCGCCCTCCCGGGCGAGTCCCTCCACCGTCCGGACCTCGGCCCCATCCGCCTGGACCGCGAGGACCAGGCAGGAATTCACGGCTCGGCCATCGAGGACCACGGTACAGGCCCCGCACTCGCCCACCTCGCACCCCCGCTTGGTCCCCGTCAGGCGCAGCCGCCCGCGCAGGACCTCGAGCAGGGTCTCGCCAGGAAGGACGTCCAGCGAGTGCTCCTGGCCGTTCACGCGCAGGCGAATGGGGATGGTCTCGTCCGCAATTGGTTTCATGTCAAAGCATATCCGATGTCAGGGGTCGATCGCGGGCCCGGAACTGACGCGGGCAGGGGTGGCTTCGCCAACGCGAAGCGTCGGCCTCTCCAGGGGGGGCGGGGACGGGACCTGGTCCCGGTCCTGGGACCGGTACCTTCCTGTCGTGCACCCTGCCGCGTCATCTCCCTCATGGTCCTTCCTGTGTCCCCATCGCCCGCAGGATGACCCTCGTCACGACCGCCCGGACCGCGGGCTCCTTGTACGGCGTGGACCAGCGCACCCCGGACACCTCGACCATGCGTCTGGCCACCAGGTCTCCGGCCAGGCGCGCCGTGTCCTCGGTCGCGGGCGCCCCGGTGACCGCGTCCTCGGCCTCGCGCACCCGCTGGGTCCTCGGCATGACCGACCCTGCGGCCAGAAGGCAGCGGGCCACGCGGCCGTGCACGACCTCCACCACGCACCCCGCGTTGATGCGCGCGATGGCGAGCGCGTCCCGCCGCCCCAGTTTGACAAACGCGGAGGACCCTCCGCCCTGGGCCGCGACGTGGAACGCGAGGATCAGTTCGTCCGGCGCGAGCCCGGTCCGGTATGGCCGCTCGACCAGGTCCTCGACCAGCAGCCGCCGTGTCCCCCGCACGGACGCGACCTCGGCCTCGGCCCCGAGGGCCACGAGGGCCGTGAGCCCGTCCGCGCACGGGCTCGCGTTCGCCACGTTGCCCCCGAGGGTCCCGCGGTTCCGGATCTGCGCCGAGCCGACCTCTCCGCACGCCTCGGCCAGGGCCGTGGCCCGCTGCCGCACCAGCGCCGACCTGGCGATGTCCTCGTGCGTGGTCGCGGCGCCGACCCGTAGGCCCCCGTCCTCTTCCCACACGCCCTTCAGGTCCCCGAGGCGCGACAGGTCAATGAGCGTGAGCCCCTGGACCGGCTTCCTGCGCAACTCGATGAGGACATCCGTCCCGCCCGCGATAAGGCGTCCCGCCGGTCCAAGGTCCGCGCGCACGCGCAGGGCCTCGTCCACGCGCTCGGGCCGCACCACTCGGACTCCCCGGATCATCCGGCCTCCGTCCGCACCTTGCACGACTCCTCGCCGGAGCGCGCCGCCTCGCTCCCCCGGGGCCCTTGCCTCGTCAACCTGCGTCCGATCAGGACCTGTTCGAGCGTGGCCGGGATCTCGCGGATGCGGCGACCCGTGGCGTTCGCGATCGCGTTGACGATGGCCGGGGCCGCGATCTCGTTGGTGGGTTCGCCCAGGGACTTCTGCCCGAGTCGCCCGGCCGGGTCTGGGCTCTCCACGAACTCGACGTGCATCCGGGGCACGTCCATGGCCGTCGGGATCAGGTATTCATCGAAGTTCATGGCCTTTGGAACGCCCCGCTCGACCTCGAACTCCTCCAGAAGCCCGTACCCGAGTCCCATGACCACGCCCCCGTGGACCTGGCCCGTCGCCCCCTGGCGATTCACCACGCGCCCGCAGTCGTGCACGGACCAGAACTCCTCCACCCGCACACGCCCTGTCCCGCAGTCCACGACGACCTCGGCCACGTTCGCCCCATACACATAGGTGAAATAGGCGATTCCCTGGCCTGTCTCCTCGTGCCACGAGGTCGGTGGCGACTTGAACCACCCGAGCGCGGCCAGGGCCACGCCCCGCCGGAAGCACTCCGCCGCGAGGTCCGCGAACGTGAGCCGCGTCGCCGCGAACGCCCCCCCGGCCCCAACCCTGCCCACGAGTCCGCCCCGGACCGCCAGGTCCCTCGCGGGTTCTCCGAGCAGGTCGGCCGCGACCTCGATCATCCGCGCGCGGACCTGGGCCGCCGCGTCCGCCGCGGCGCTGCCCCCCATGAGGGTCCCGCGCGACGCCACCGTCGGCCCGGAATCGGGGATGCGCGAGGTGTCCGTGTTCAGGAACACCACCCGGGTAAGCGGCACCCCCAGGACCTCGGCCGCGCACTGGGCCACCGCGGTCTGGGCCCCCTGGCCCATGTCGGTCACGCCCGACGACACGATCACGGAGCCGTCGGGTTGCACCTGCACCATGGTCGCGGCCGCGTCCACACCCTCGGCCCCGAGCGACACGCCCCGGTACGAGCACGCGAGCCCGACCCCGCGCCGGAACTCGCCCGGGGCCTCGCGCGCCGCCCGGTATCGCCACCACTTGTCCACGTAGCCGCTCGCAGCCCCGACGCGGGCCAGGACCTCGTCCAGGGACACGCGATGACCGGTCAGGCGCTGGCCAGTCGGGGTCACGTCGCCGTCGCGGAAAATCACCTTGCGCCGGTAGGTCAGGGGGTCGAGCCCCTGGTCCTCCGCGACCTCGTCCATCAGGCACTCGATCGCGAAGTTCACCTGGGGCGATCCGAAGCCGCGCATGGCCCCGGTGTACGGGTTGTTCGTGTAGGCCGCGCGCACGTCCGTCCAGACGTGGGGGCAGCGGTACGGGCCCGCGGCCTGGACCACGGACCGGTACGTCACGAACGGGCTCATCGAGGCATAGGCCCCGGCATCCGCCACGATGTCAATCCGCATCGCGCAGAGGTTGCCGTCCCGGTCCACCCCGACCCGGTAGTCCAGGAAATACGGGTGGCGCTTGTAGGAGTCGAGCATGGACTCCTCGCGAGTGTGGACCATCTTGACCGGGCGGCCGGTTGCCCGAGCGAGGAGGGCCGCGCGGCACGCCATGACCGTCATCACGTCGTCCTTGCCCCCGAAGGACCCGCCCAGGACTGCCTGGCGGATGCACACGCGGTTCAGGGGCACGCCCAGGACCGCGGCCACGGCCCGGCGCGTCGAGAACAGGTTCTGGATGGAGCCCACGACCTCGACCCCACCCCCCTCGGTCGGGCGCGCGACCACGCACTCCGGCTCCAGGTAGGCGTGCTCGATGCGGGGCGTCGCGTAGGAGCGCTCATAGACTCGGTGCGCGCTCTCGAACCCGACCGCGGGGTCGCCGTGCCGGACCACGTGGTGGACCACGAGGTTCCCGCGGTCGTGGACGAGCGGCGACTCGGGCCGCAGGGCCTCGCGCGGGTCCGTGACCACGGGCAGGGGCTCGTACTCCACGCGGACCAGGGCCAGGGCGTCGCGCGCCTGATCCTCGGTTTCGGCGGCCGCAAGCGCGACCCCGTCCCCCAGCATCCTCACGCGGTCGGATGCAATCACGGGCTGGTCCTGGATGACCCCGCCCACCAGGGGGGTCCCGGGGATGTCGCGAGCCGTCAGGACCGCGGCCACGCCGGGGGCGCGGCGGGCCTCCTCCACGTCCAGGGACACGATGCGCGCGTGGGGGTGCGCGGCCCGCAAGACCGCCCCCCACAACTGGCCGACCTCGTCGAGGTCGTCCGCGAACCGGGCCTCGCCGGTCACCTTGCCGAGTCCGTCCACCCGGGGCTCGGGACGACCCAGGAGCCAGGGGCGGCTCTTGTCCCTCTCGCCGATCACCATGACCCCATTTCAGGATCGCGACCCAGCCACTTCCAGGTTCCCCATGGGGACGCGACCACCGCTTGCGTCACTCTCGATCCCGCGACCCACCGACAATCGTGGCAATGGCCCTCTTCAACAGCACCCCGCACATCTCCCTGCGATACGCCTCGCTCGCGCGCAGGTCCGTGATGGGCCGGGCCTCGCGCCGGACCGCCTCGCACGCCTGCCCCGCGGCCTCGTCCGTCCAGGCCCGACCCTCCAGGATCGCCTCGACCTCCCTGGCTCGGATCACGGTCGGGGCCACTGCGCCCAGGGCCACGCGGACCTCGTGCAAGGTCCCCCCCGCCGCGATGCGCGCACCGACCGCTACGCTGACCCTGGCGATGGCCAGGGCCTTGCGCGTCCCGAGGCGCTCGAACGCGGATCGGACTCCCCGACCCCGCGCCGGGAACCGGACCGCGGCCACCAGTTCCGTCGCGGCCCGCACCGTCTTCCCCGGCCCGGTCGCGAAGTCCTCGACCGGGACCCACCGGACCCCGTCGGGTCCCTGCAACCCAACCTCTGCCCCGACGACGAACAGCGGGGGGACGGTGTCCGCCGCGGGCGAGGCGTTGGCGAGGTTCCCGCCCAGGGTCCCGCGGTTGCGGATGGCCGGGGATCCGATCATCCCCGCGGCCCGGGCCAGGGCCGGGGCATGGGTTTGCACGCGCTCGTCGGCGGCCAGGGCCGCGTGGGTCGCCCCCGCCCCGATCACCACGCGGCCGTCCTCGACGCGGATGTCCCCGAACCCCCGGATCCCCGTGAGGTCCAGCAGACCCCGGGGCGTCACCCACCCACCCCGCATCCGCACCAGGAGGTCCGTGCCCCCGTGGACCGGGGTCCAGCCCTCCGGGTCCGAGGCCAGCAGGGCCACTGCCTCGTCCAGGGTGCGGGGGCGGGCGAATCCCGGCCTCATCATTAGTCACCTCCCGGCCCGGGTCCGGCCCGCAGGACCGACACCATCTCGGCCGCGATCGCGACCGCGATCTCCTCGGGCGTCTCGGCCTGGATCGCGAGCCCCACGGGACAGTGCACGCGGGCCAGGGCATCCTCGGGGACGCCATCCGCTCGCAGGGCCGCGAACACGTCCTTCCGCTTCCGGGTCGAGGCCATCAGGCCCAGATAGCGCAGGGGCCGGCGTGCCAGGACCTTCATCGTCTCCAGGTCGTCGGCGTGCGTCGGGTTGACCACCACGCAGTAGGAGTCCGGCCCGAGGTCCAGGGACGACGCAGCGGTCGCCGGGGCCTCGCACACCCGCCGGGTGCCAGGAAGCCGTTCCTCGGTCATCAGGTCCTGCCGGGGGTCCACCACGGTCACGTCGAACCGTAGCCACGTCAGCACGCGACACAGGGCCTGTCCCACGTGCCCCGCACCGAACACCACGGCGCGCGGCCGGGTGCCGAACGGTTCCAGCAGGAACTCCATGGCCCCGCCGCAGTGCATCCCGCCGGCCTCCGCCGAGGACAGGCGCCACTCGAAGCGCGTGACCTCTGGCGACCCGAAGAGGGCCCGGGCCCGCTCGATGACGCGCGACTCCACGGCCCCGCCGCCCACGGTCCCGAAAGTCCGACCGTCCCCGGCCACGACCATCTTGGCCCCGACCTTGCGCGGCGTGGACCCCCGCGCCCCGATCACCGTGGCCACCACGAAGGGGACGCCCTCGGCCTTCAAGGCGGCCATGCGGTCCAGGAGGTCGTCATCGGAGACGTGGAACGCGCCTTTCTCCCCCCGTTTCACTGCCCTTCAAGCCCCATTTCAGGATCGCGACCCAGTTTCTCCGGGATTCCCATGGGGACACGAGCGCCTCCTCGCGTCTTCCCCGCCCCACCACGGACTCGGGTCCTCTCGTTCACTTCTCTTCCTGCGCAACGCGCAGGATCGCCTCCTCCACCTTGACGTAGCCGGTACACCGGCAGAGGTTGCCCTCGATGGCCCGGCGGATCGTGGCCGGGTCTGGATTCGGGTGCTCGGCCAGGAGCGCGACTGCGGCCAGGACCAGCCCCGGCGTGCAGAACCCGCACTGGATTGCCCCGACCTCCATCATCGCCTTCTGGACCGGGTGCAGGGCATCGGGTTGGCCCACTCCCCCGCCCCCGGACCTCGCATGGACCCCCTCGATCGTGGTGATGGTCGCTCCCTCGCACTGACCCAGGAGCACGAGGCACGAGTTCACGAGGCGGCCGTCCAGCAGGACCGAGCACGCCCCGCACTCCCCTTCGCCGCACCCCTCCTTGGTCCCGGTGAGCCCGAGGTCCTCGCGCAGGAAGTCGAGGAGCCGCGTGCAGGGGTCCGCGGCGGTCGTCACCGGGCGACCGTTCACCACGAGCGTCATCGCGGCCCTCCCTCCTGCAGTGCCCGCCACAGCCGCTCCGGCGTGATCGGGATCTCGCGCATCCGCACCCCGGTCGCGTGGAACACGGCATTCGCGATCGCAGGAGCGATCCCCATCAGGGGCTGCTCCCCGAACCCCTTAGCCCCGTGAGGCCCGACCTCGGTCGGGTGCTCCACGATGTGGGCGTGGATGGGCGGCACGTCGCGCGCGGTCGGGACCAGGTAGGTCGAGAAGCGGTTGTTGAGCATGCGGCCCCGCTCGTCGTGCAGGACCTCCTCGAGCAGGGCATATCCGAGCCCCTGCGCGCTCCCCCCCTCGATCTGGCCCTCGACCCCGGTGGGGTTCACGGCGCGTCCCACGTCATGGGCCGCGTGGATGCGCAGGACCTCGACCTCGCCGGTCTCGATGTCCACCTCCACCTCGGCCACGTTCGCGGCGAAGGCATACGTGATGTAGGCGTCCCCGGCCCCGGTCTCGGGGTCCCACGAGGTCTCGGGCGACACCGCCATCCCGGAGGACGCGAGGTGGCGCCGCTCCAGGAAGCACCGGTGCAGGACCTCGTCGTAGCCGACCGCCCGCCCGTCCGGCGCGAAAGCGCGGCCGTTCTCCAGGCGGACCGTGGCCGGGTCCGCGACCTCCAGGAGCGAGGCCGCCACCTCCTGCAAGGTGCGGCGCACCGGGGCCGCGGCCTCGCGCAGGGCGTTGCCGCTCATCACCGTGGTCCGCGAGGCCACGGTCGGCCCGGAATCGGGGACCATGTGCGTGTCGGACGCGACGGGCCGGACCGCCTCGTACGGGAGGCCCAGTTCCTCGGCCACGATCTGGGCCAGGACCGTGTGCATCCCCTGGCCCATCTCGGTGGTCGCCGCCCCGTAGATCGCGCTCCCGTCGTACATCACCTGCACGAAGGCCCCGGCCCGGTCCAGGTTGCGGCCCCCCGCGCCCAGGCACACCCCGTAGTGCACCACGGAGCACCCGATCCCGGTTCGCCGCGTCCCGGTTCCCGGTCCCGACGCGCGCTTCCTGGCCCACCCCGAGGACGCGACGACCCGCTCCAGGGCCTCCCCGAGCCCGACCTCCGCGCGCAGGCGCTGTCCGGTCGGGGTCTCGTCCCCGTCGCGCAGCGCGTTGCGCCGCCGGATCTCCACGGGGTCCAGGCCCAGTCGGGTTGCGGCCTCGTCCATCTGGCTCTCGGCCGCGAACAAGACCTGGGGCGAGCCGAAGCCCCGGAAGGCCCCGCACGGGACCTTGTTCGTGGCCACGGCCAGGGTCTCGACGCGCACGTTCTCGCACCGGTACGGTCCGACCGCGTGCACGGTGCCGCGCCACGCGACCACCGGGGACAGCGTCGCGTAGGCCCCCGAGTCCAGGACATAGCGCACGTCCGCCGCGAGCAGCGTCCCATCCCGCGCGAAGGCATACCGGGACTCCACGAGGCCCGGGTGCCGCTTGGACATCGAGAGGATGTCCTCGTCTCGCGAGTAGATCAGCCGGGCGGGCCTGCCGGTCTTCCATGCGACCAGGGCCGCCTGCCCCGCCACGATGGAGGGGACGTC
>FWPU01006857.1_pt1 | contig 21946 bp, 22 predicted proteins | sample 2228361 | NCBI WGS metagenome assembly FWPU01 (sample SAMEA103939777, study PRJEB20133) | metagenome
TCACCCCTGCGGCGGTGGTGATGGGACCGGACATCCCCACGCTGGTGGTGTTGACCACCGCGCCCACCTCGGGCAGCACCTCGTCCAGCCCTTCAGGAGGCACGAGGCGGACCTCTGCTCCGGACCGGCGGATAACAGACGCCGTCTCCTCAGCGCGGTCGGGGTTGCGGTTGCACAGGAGGACGCCCCTGCCGGGCATCCCGGCGGCCAGCGCCACGCCTGCCGCCCGCCCCGCCCCGCCCGCGCCCAGGAGGAGCACCGGGCGCATCCGGCCTCCCGCAGGCGCGCTTCCCTCGAGCCGCCTCAGCACCTCCAGGGCCGCCGGCCCGTCCGTGTTCGCCCCAAGCAGCCGCCCCTGCGGCGTGCGCACCACCACGTTCACGGCACCGACGGCGTGCGCGTCGGCGTCGACGTCGTCGAGGAAGGCCAGCACCCGTTCCTTGTACGGAACGGTGACGCTGAACCCCAGGAGGGAGGGGGAGGCCCGGCAGGCGGAGAGGAACGCCTCAAGCCCCTCGGGTGCCACGTCGAAGGCGGCGTAAACCGCGGGCAGGCCCAGTGCCCTGAAGGCGGCGTTCCACAGCAGCGGGCTGCGCGAGTACAGCGAGGGATGGCTGCCCAGCACCCCCGCCGTCCAGGGCGCATGCACCGCAGGCAGGACGTTGTGGACGTGCGGCCGCAGCGGAGCGAAGGGGTCGACGTGGCTCCCCCCGCCTGAACCCGGGGCGCTTCCGCCACGGGCTCCCGGGCCGCTGCCCGGATCGCCGCGGTTCAAGGCGCCTCCTCCTGCGGGATGGTCAGCCGCAGCGGACCTTCTGCCACCACACGTCCCCTCCCGTAATCCACGGTGACGCGCCGGGCCCAGAGGGTGCGGCCGCGCTGCGTCACCTGCACCCCTCCGGTGAGCACGGCCCGCTGCGCCGGGAGCAGGAGGAGCACCTGGTCCGCCGTCGCGGCCACCTCGTCCACCCGAAGCCGCACGGTCCCCCAGAGGGTGACCTCGCGGCGACCGACGCGGGCCTCCAGGCGATCCCCCTCGGCCACGCCCCGTGTGGCCTCCACGCGCACGGGCCCGGCCATGGTCAGGATGTCGGCGTTCATGCGGTAGTGGAGGCGCTGGCCGCGTGCCTGGAGGTCCGCCCCCGCCCAGACGCGGACGTCCCCGGAGGCGGAGGCGACGTGATCGGCCAGGCGGAGGCCGGCGGAGGCGGCGTCAACCCGCACGGCCTGCCGGGAAAGCTCCAGGACGGCCTCGCCTTCCGCCCGCACCTCGGTGATACGGGCCGCGGCGTACCGCGCGCTGACGCGCCGCCCGCGGAGCACCCCCTGGGGGCCGCGCACCGTCCCGGCCAGAAGGAGGACGGTGCGACGGCTAAGGTCCACCCGGGCAAGGGCGCCCTCGGCGGCGGTGGTCCCGTCAAAGATGCGGACGCGGCCGGCGGCCACGATCACCCCGTCCGCGTCGGCGGTCAGCTCGTCGGCCGTGATGGTGATGGCGGTGGCGCCGGGGGCGGCGGTGGGCTCGGGCGCGGGGGAGGTTGCGGCCGCTTGAGCCGACCCGGAAGCGGCGGCGGGCATGAAACCGGATTGTACGGTCCCACACAGTGCCAGCAGCACCGGCAGCAACGCCGGCGGCAGCGCTACCCGGAGGCCGCGGCGCACCGCCCGGCCTACTCCCGGTCGATCTGCGCCCGCTGCAGCCGCCCGCTGTAGTCGATGTAGACGGCCTTCCACTCGCTGAAGACGTCCAGGACCTGCTCGCCGCCTTCCCGATGGCCGTTGCCCGTGTTCTTGGTCCCGCCAAACGGCAGGTGCACCTCGGCGCCGATCGTCCCGTGGTTCACGTAGACGATGCCGGTCTCGATGTCGTCGATGGCCTCCATGGCGGCGTTGATGTCCCGGGTGAAGATGGAGGCGGAGAGCCCGTACTGGGTGCCGTTGAGGATGGTCACCGCCTCCTCCAGCGAGGCCGCCTCGATCAGGTCGGTGACCGGCCCGAAGATCTCCTCCTGCTCGATGCGCATCCCGGGGCGCACCTGGTCGAAGATCGTCGGGGCGTAGAAGAAGCCGCGCGCCAGCTCCCCGTCGGTGACGCGCGCCCCGCCGGTCAGCAGGCGGGCCCCCTCCGCCTTGCCGATCTCCACGTACTGGTGGACGCGCTGCAGCTGAGCCTCGCTGACCACCGGGCCGACGTCGGTCTCCGGCTGCAGCCCGTCGCCCAGGCGGAGGTGCCGCGCCCGCTCCACCAGCCGCTCCGTCAGCTCCGCCCGCACGTCGCGGTGCACGATGATCCGGCTGCAGGCGGTGCAACGCTGACCCGTGGTGCCGAAGGCGCTCCAGATCAAAGCGTCGGTGGCCAGTCCCAGGTCGGCGTCGGGCAGGACGATGGCCGCGTTCTTCCCGCCCATCTCCAGGGAGATGCGCTTCCCCAGCCGTCCGCACTTCTCCGCCAGCGACAGCCCGACCTCGGTGGAGCCGGTGAAGGAGATGAGGCGGACCTGGGGATGCTGCACCAGCGCCTCCCCCACCGCCCCGCCAGGGCCTGTGACGATGTTGAGCACGCCCGGGGGCAGCCCCGCCTCCTCGAAGAGCTCGACGAACTTCAACCCCAGCAGGGGGGTGTAGGACGCCGGCTTGAAGACCACGGTGTTGCCGCAGACCAGCGCCGGGAGGATCTTCCAGGAGGGGATGGCCATGGGGAAGTTCCACGGGGTGATCACGCCCACCACCCCCAGGGGCGCGCGCACGCAGTAGGCGGCCTTGTGGGGCATCTCGCTGGGGGCGGTGTAGCCGTGCAGCCGCCGCCCCTCCCCGGCGATGAAGTAGGACATGTCGATGGCTTCCTGCACGTCGCCGCGGGCCTCCGTGAGGACCTTGCCCATCTCCTGGGTCATCAGGCGGGCCAGCTCCTCCTTGCGCCGCACGATCAGCTCGGCGACGCGAAACAGGATCTCCGCACGCCGCGGTGCCGGCACCCGCCGCCAGGAGGGGTAGGCGCGGGCGGCGGCCTGCACCGCGTCCTCCACGTCCTCGGGGCCGGAGTGGGGGACCATCCCCAGCACCTGGCCGGTGGCGGGGTTGATGATCTCCATCACCCGCCCCGACCTGGCCGGCACCCAGGCCCCGCCGATGTAGTTCTTGTAGGTGGCCACCTCGACCGTGCTCATCTCATCACCTCGAGAGGATCAGCCCACACGCGCCGGCAGCCGTTCCACCACCCGGGCGGCCACCCGGTGGAAGGCGCGCGCCGCCGCACTTTCCGGATGCGTGGTGACGATGGGCTCCCCGGCGTCGCCGCCCTCGCGGATGGCCGGGTCGAGGGGGATCTCCCCCAGCAGGGGCACACCCAGCAGCTCCGCCAGGCGCAACCCGCCGCCCCGGCCGAAGACGTAGACCGGCGGGGCCTGTGCCGCCGCCTGGAACCAGGACATGTTCTCGATGACCCCCAGCACCTCCATGTTCACCTTCTCCGCCATCCGCGCGGCCCGCCGGGCCACATTCACCGCGGCCAGCTGCGGTGTGGTCACCACCACCATGTGCGCCTGGGGCAGCGTCTGGGCCAGGGTGATGGGCACGTCGCCGGTACCGGGCGGCAGGTCGATGAGCAGGTAGTCCAGGTCGTCCCCCCAGTGCACCTCGCCGATGAAGGTGGTGATGGTCTTGTGCAGGATGGGGCCGCGCCAGATCACCGCCTCCCCCTCGTCGGGCAGGAGGAAGCCGATGGACATGACGCGGATGCCGTCCTTCTCCAGGGGGATGATCATCTGGTCGATCACGGTGGGCTGCCCGTCCAGCCCCAGCATCCGCGGGATGGAGAACCCGTAGACGTCGGCGTCGATGATGCCGATGCGGTGCCCCACCTGGCGCATGGCTACCGCCAGGTTCACGGTGACGGTGGACTTGCCCACGCCTCCCTTTCCGCTGGCCACGACGATGACCCGGGTGGGGGACTCCGGGGTGAGGAAGGCGGAGCGCTGCTGCGGGCCTGCGGTGCCTTCGCGCAGCTTGCCGATCAGGGCCTGCCGCTGCGCGTCGCTCATCACCCCCAGAGTCACCTGCACCCCGCGCACCCCGGGCAGCCGCCGCAGGCGCTCCTCGATGGAGAGCTGGATCGCCTCGCGCAGCGGGCAGCCGCCGATGGTGAGCAGGGCCTCCACCGAGACCACGCCGTCCCGGATGCGGACGTCCTTGACCATGTCCAGGTCCACGATGCTCTTGTGCAGCTCCGGATCCTGGACCTCCCGCAGCGCCTGCAGGACCTGCTCCCGGCTCACCTGATCCATCGGTTCGGCCTCCCCCACGCCACCATTTCATACTAGCACACGGACCTCGCGCCCCCTGGAAGCCCGAGTCGGCCTGCCGATACCTGGTGTATGATGCACTCACGAGGAGGTCGCGGCGCAGATGGAATCGGTGGAGGTCCGTCTTGCCCGGCTGGAGGGGAGCTACGAGCAGATCGACCGGCGCCTCGGCTCGATCGAGGACCGGCTGGGGCGTGTCGAGGTGAAGCTCGACGAGGTGGCAGGCCGTCTGGATGGGAAGATCGACACCACAGCCACCAATCTGGACCGGAAGATCGAGGCCCTGAGCGGGCGGGTCCACGCCCTGCTCTACGGCATCGCCGTGGCCATACTCGTACCGATCCTGATCAGGGTGTTCTTCCCGTAGGTGCGCCTTCCGTCCCGCCCATGCCCCGGTGGGCGGTGCACTCCACGCACTCACAGATCTGCTGGCGCAGGTAGGTGAAGGTGTAAATACCCGTGCTGTGGCCGTCCGTCCACACGGGGCGGAGGGCGTATGCGCCCACCCGCTCGATGCGCAGCGCCCTGACGTTCTCGGGGACCGAGGCCGGATCCAGGTCGCGGCGGATGTTCCACTCGCCCCTGCAGGCGGCGCAGGGGCAGTGCAGACGCAGCGCTCGCCAGCCGTAGACGGAGCGATGCCCGTCCGACCAGACGATGCGCAGGGCGGGCTCGACGACGCTGCCCACCTCGACGGGCGTGACCATCTTGGGGCTCACCGGATGACCCCTCCTCCCGTTGCCGGAGGATTGCTCCCCTGACCCGGCGGCGGGGTCGGCGATGACCCCAAGGTGCGCCGGTGGCCCCGGCGTCGGCGGCGCCGGCCAGGACGACGCCGTGATGCCTCCCCCGCGGCGGCCTCCTCAGGCACGGCGGTGGTCTCCGGCTCCGCTGCCGGGCGCTTCGGCTCGGCCGACGCTTCCGCCGGCTGCGGGAGCCGCCTTGCCGGCACCAGCCTGGGCAGGTCCCGCTCGGCGGCGTCCCTGACCTTGTTCAGCATGCGCTCCACGGTGGCGCTCAAGGCCATCTGCACCGCCTGGTCGCCGAGCATGGGTATGCCCGCCTCCACCTCCACCCGGGCGGTGAGGCGCGCTCCCGCCCCCTCCGGCTCGATGAGGTACTCCCCGCGCAGGGACTTGAACGTCCCCCGGAGCTGGCGGAACTCCAGCCGCCCGGGCGGGCGCAGGCTCACCCGCTGCACCGACTCCACAGGCAGCCCGCCGAAGTAGCCGCGGAACTCCGCCACCACCTGGCCGCCGCTGCGCTCCAGGACGTCCGCCACCAGCCAGGTGTCGGCGAAACGCGGCAGGCCCTCCACCCGGCTGAGCAGCTGGTAGACGCGCTGCTGCGGGGCGCGGATGCTGCGCTGCCGCTCTACGCGGATGGGACGGGCCACGGGCGGACGGAGGGGATCAGGGGTGTATGGGCCGGGCCACGGCTGTACGGACCGGTCACGGGTCCAGGGGCGCGGGCGCCTCGCGGCGCAGGAGCTGCACCAGGTGCAGCACCCGGTCGTAGCGCCCGAAGGAGGGAATCAGGTAGAAGCCCTGCACCCGCGGACGGACGGCCACTACCAGCTCCTCGGCCAGGCGCAGTCCCAGCTCGCGGGCGTTGCGGGAGGCCTGGCGGAAGGCGTCGCGCAGCGCCGCGGGGATGGACATCCCCGGCACCTCATTGTGCAGGAACTCGGCATGGCGCAGCCCGTGCAGGGGCAGGATCCCCACCAGCAGCGGCACGGGCAGCCTCCCCACACGGTCCAGCACGCGGTCCAGCGTGGCGGGCTCGAAGATGGGCATGGTGCACAGGAAGTCCACGCCGGCGCGCAGCTTGGCCTCCAGGGCCCGCAGCTCGCGGTCCAGGTCGCGCGCCCCCATGTTCAGGGCGGCCCCCACGAGGAAGGTTGTGGCCTGCCCCAGCTCCCCGCCGGCCAGGTCGCGCCCCTCGTTGAACTGCTTGACCAGCCGGATCAGCCCCGAGGGCTTCACGTCGGAGACGGCCGCGGCGCTGGGATAGTCCCCCAGTTGGGGCGGGTCGCCGCGCAGCACCAGGATGTTGCGGATGCCCAGGGCGTGAAGCGCCAGCAGGTCCGACTGCATGCGCAGCAGGGTGCGATCGCGGGTGGTGAAGTGGAGGATCGTCTTTATGCGCGCGTCCGTCTGGATGCGCAGACACATGGCCCACGGGCTCATGCGCAGGCGGGCCATGGGGTTGTCCGGGACGTTGATGGCGTCGGCGCCGGCCTGGCGCAGGAGGCGGCAGGCCTCCAGCTCCGGCCCTTCCTGCGTGCCGCGGGGCGGCGCCACCTCCACGCTGAGGACGAGGCGGCGGCCCAGGCGAGCGGCCAGGGCGGAGGGCGCCGGCCGGGGCGGGGGCGGCGCCGCGGGTATGGTGACGCGCGGACGCAGGCGTGGAGGAGGCGGGGGTGAGACGGCGCGCAGGACCTCCCGCATGGCCCTGATGTGCTCGGGCGTCGTCCCGCAGCACCCGCCCACCACGCTCACGCCCAGCTCCACCATCTGCCGCGCGTAGTCGGCCATGTACTGCGGGGTGGAGAAGTAGAGGATCCGCCCCTCCACGTAGGCGGGGAAGCCGGCGTTGGGCATGGCCGACAGCGGCGTGCGGCTTGCGAGGACCATCTGCTCCATGACCTCGAGCACGCCCTGGGAGCCGACGCTGCAGTTGGCCCCGATCACCGCCGCGCCCAGCGCCTCCAGCCGGGCGACGATCTCCGCCGGGGTGTGCCCCAGCAGCGTCCGCCCCTCGTGGGTGAAGGTCATCTGCGCGATCACCGGGAGGCCCGTCACCTCCCGCGCCGCGGCCACCCCCTCCGCCAGCTCCTGCAGGTCGCTGAACGTCTCGAAGATGAGAACGTCGACGCCGCCTTCCTCCAGAGCCCTGGCCTGCTCGGCGAAGGCCTGGCGCGCCTCGGAGGGCTTCACCGCACCCAGGGGAGCCAGCGGGCGGCCGATGGGACCGATGGAGCCGGCGATCCAGACCCAGCGCCCCGCGGCCTCCCGGGCCTGGCGGGCCAGCTCCGCCCCGGCGAGGTTGATCTCCCGCACGCGCTCCGCCAGCCCGTGGGAGCCCAGCTTGATGCGGTTCGCCCCGAAGGTGTTGGTCTCGATGAGCTCCGCACCGGCGGCCAGGTACTCATCGTGGATGGCCCGCACCAGCTCCGGCCGCTCCAGGTTCAGCGCGTCGAAGCACCGGTCGAAGGGGACGCCGCGGGCGTAGAGCATGGTGCCCATGGCGCCGTCCGCCAGCAGGGGTCCGCGCTCCAGGCGCTCCTGGAAGCTCTCTGGTGGCTGATCGGACATCCTATGCCCCGGTGCCGACCCGCTCCCCACGTCCTACTCCCCCAGGACCGACTTGGCGATGATGATTCGCTGGATCTCCGAGGTTCCCTCGCCGATCTCCGTGAGCTTGACGTCGCGGTAGATGCGCTCCACCGGGTAGTCCTTGATGAAGCCGTACCCGCCGTGGATCTGCACCGCCCGGGCCGCCGCGCGGGCCGCGGCCTCGGAGGCGTAAAGCTTGGCCATGGACGCCTCCCGGCGAAAAGGGAGCCCCTGATCCGCCAGCACCGCGGCGCGGGCCACCAGCAGCCAGGCGGCGTCCAGCTCCGCCGCCATGTCCGCCAGCATGAAGGCGATGGCCTGGTGCTCTACGATGGGCCGGCCGAAGGTGCGCCGCTCCCGCCCGTACTCCACGCTGGCCTGCAGCGCCGCCCGTCCCAGCCCCACGGCCATGGCGCCGATGCCGATGCGCCCCCGCTCCAGGGTGCGCATCGCCTGGTGGTAGCCCTCGCCGGGGCGGCCGATCAGGTTCTCCGCGGGGACCTCGCACTCGTCGAAGACCACCTCCGCGGTGTCGCTGCTGCGCACGCCCAGCTTGTCTTCCTTCTTTCCCACGCGCAGCCCGGGGGTCTCCCGCTCCACGATGAAGGCGGAGATCCCCTCCCGCCCCCGCTGCGGGTCGGTCACCGCCAGCACCACGTAGATCCCGCCCACCGAGCCCTGCGTGATGAAGACCTTGGTCCCGCTGAGGTACCAGTAGTCCCCGCGGCGGACGGCGCGGGTCTGGATGGCGGCGGCGTCGCTGCCGGCGCCGGGCTCGGTGAGGCACCACGCCCCCAGGGCCTCTCCCGAGGCCAGCGCGGGAAGGTAGCGCCGCTTCTGCGCCTCGTCGGCGAAGTGCACTATGTGCCCGGTGCACAGGGAGTTGTGCGAGGCCACCGCCAGGGCGATGCCCCCGTCGCCCCAGGCCAGCGCCTCGATGGCCAGGGCGGTGCTCAGCATGTCCAGGCCCGCCCCGCCGTAGTCGGTGGGCACGGCCATGCCCCACAGGCCCAGCGCGGCCAGCTTGGGAACCAGCTCCAGGGGGAATCTCCCCTCCCGATCCCACTCCCGCGCGTGAGGCCGGATCTCGCGCTCGGCGAAGTCGCGCACCGTCTGGTGGATCAGGCGCTGCTCGTCCGTGAGCTGAAAGTCCACGCCGTCTAGCCCTTTACCACGCCGATGGGGCGGGCGCGCACCACGCGGCGGCTGATCCCGGCGTGGTGGCAGACATCCACGACGTCGGCCACGTCCTTGTAGGCCGGCGAGGCCTCCTCGGCCAGCAGCGAGCGGTCCTGCGCCCGCACTATGATCCCCCGCTGGCGCAGCTGGTCGGCCACGTCCACGCCGCGCAGGGCGCGCACCGCCGCCTTGCGGCCCAGCACCCGCCCGGCGCCGTGGCAGGTGGACCCGAAGGAGAGGCGCATGGCCTCCTCGGTGCCGGTGGCGACGAAGGAGTAACGGCCCATGTCCCCGGGGATGAGCACGGGCTGCCCGATGGCGCGGTAGCGGGCGGGCACCTCGGGGTGGCCCGGAGGGTAGGCGCGCGTGGCTCCCTTGCGGTGCACGCAGAGGCGGAGGCGACGTCCCTCCACCTCGTACTCCTCCACCTTGGCGATGTTGTGGGCGACGTCGTAGACCAGGTCCATGCCCAGGTCGCGCTCGCTGCGCCCGAAGACCCGCTCGAACGCCTCCCGTGCCCAGTGGGTGATCAACTGGCGGTTGGCCCAGGCGAAGTTGGCTGCGGCGCACATGGCCCCAAAGTAGTCCTGCCCTTCTGGCGATCGGAAGGGGACACAGGCCAGCTGCCGGTCCACCAGGTGGATGCGGTACTTCTGCGCGTTGGCCCGCTCGGCCACCCGCAGGTAGTCGGTGCAGACCTGGTGGCCCAGCCCGCGGGAGCCGCAGTGGATGAAGACCACCACCTGGCCGGGGAAGAGCCCCAGTGCCTCCGCCGCCGTCGCGTCGAAGACCTGATCCACCACCTGGACCTCGAGGAAGTGGTTGCCCGAGCCCAGCGTCCCCACCTGCGCCTTGCCGCGGGACTTGGCCTGCGCGCTCACCTTGTCCGGGTCCGCCTGCGGCAGCGCGCCGCCGGCCTCGCAGGTCTCCAGGTCCTCCGGCCGGCCGTAGCCCTGGGCCACCGCCCACCGCGCCCCGTCCCTGAGGGCGCCGTCCAGGCGGGCGGCCTCCAGCTTGAGGCGGCCGGTGGCGCCCACCCCGGAGGGGACGGCGCGGAAGAGGACGTTGACCAGCTCCTCCAGGTGGGGACGGACGTCCTCCTCGCGCAGGTTGGTGCGGATCAGGCGGACGCCGCAGTTGATATCGTAGCCCACGCCCCCCGGCGATATGACCCCTTCGTCGAGGTCAAAGGCCGCCACGCCACCGACCGGAAACCCGTAGCCCCAGTGAATGTCGGGCATGGCCAGCGAATAGCCGACGATGCCGGGCAGGGTGGCCGCATTGGCCACCTGCTCCAGCGCCTGCTCCTCGGCGATCTGGCGCAGCATCCGCTCGTCGGCGAAGACCAGGCCGGGCACGCGCATCCCCGGCTTGTAGGTGCGGGGGATCTCCCAGCGGTAGTCGTCGATCTTTCGCAGCAGGCGGGTCCAGGGCACCCGCCCGGCCCGCTCCGCAGCCTCCTCCACGTCCTGGCGCAGCTCCTCCCTCATGGCTCCCTCCAGCAGTCTCCCGCCGATGAAAAGGCCCCTCATGCTCCCATGAGGGGCCCGGTGATCGCGGCGTGCGGGGCACCTAGAAGGGCATCGCCTCGACCGCCTTGACCTCCGGGACGTATTCCTTGAGGATCCGCTCCACCCCCGCCTGCAGCGTCATCATGGAGTACATGCAGCCCACGCAGGCGCCCACCAGCCTCAGCTGCACGATGCCGTCAACGATGTCCACCAGCTCCAGGTCGCCGCCGTCACCCTGGACGGCGGGGCGGATCATATCCAGCACCTCCTCCACCCGGGCGCGCAGCGTCCGGTCGGTGTCGGCGGCGGCCTCCCCGCCGTTGACCGCGGATATGGCATCAGACATGGCAGCCTCCTAAGTCCGCCCGGAGGAGGTCTGCTCTCCGCCGGCGGCCTGTGCCTCGTCGCAGGGGTCGGCCTCCCCCGGGTCGTCGGCCGTGGTGAACGAGTGACCGCAGCCGCAGGTGGAGATGGCGTTGGGGTTGCGCAGGGTGAAGCCCTCCCCCATCACCGACCGGGTGTAGTCGATCTGCGCGCCGCGCAGAAGACGCGCCGCCAGCCCGTCCAGCAGCAGGCGCACGCCGTGCTGGTCGACGACCTGGTCCCCCGGCTGCACCTGGGTGTCCAGGGTCATGCCGTAGGTGTACCCGGAGCACCCGCCCCGGCTGACGAAGAGGCGCAGGTGCGTCCCCTCCGGCTCCTGGGCCAGGAGCTCCTTCACCTTGGCGGCGGCGGCAACGCTGATGCTGACCACGGGTTCCTGCGTGATGGCCATGGTGGCTTCATTCTAGCTGCGGCGGTTTCGGCCTGTCAAACAGACCAATCTCCACAGCCGCGCCCCCCACGTAGCCATGGCGAAGATGAACGCTCCTGCGAAATGCGTGGGCCGCCTCAGGGACGTGGCGTCAGTCCTTCCAGACGCTCCGCCAGGAGCGCGGCCAGGCCTCTCCCCCCGGGGTCCGCAGGACTGCGCCGGCGGAGGAAGGCGGCCGGCAGCCTGCGCCGCGGCGGTCGGGCAACACCGGTGCGGAGCAGCGCGGCGAGACGGGACTCCTTTTTCGCGGGAACTTCCACCGGAGCCAGCCGGGCGACGGGGCGGCCCCTCTGGGTCACCACGATCTCCTCCCCCGCCTTCACAGCATCCAGGTAGTCGCTCAGCCCGGCCCTCAGCGATGCTATCGACGCCCGGCGCACGAATCTCACCCCCACCGGCCACCCCGGCTCTTACGCCGTGATAGTTGCCAGCAGATTTCCCTTCTAGTCTCCGGCATAAGGCCCGCGTGGCCCAAGAGCAGTGGCAGAGGCTCACGAGTCGCGAATACTCTTCTTCGCGGGTTAGGCTGAGCGCGCCGCTCATAGACCCGCAGAAAGGACCTCAGGATTCCTGATGAAGCGAGGACGCTCCCCTCGCACAACGGCGGCAACCTCGGCAGCGATGATCTCGGCCGTCCGGCGGGGAACGTCCTCCGAGATGCCTGCGGCGTGGGGCGTCAATATGGTGCGCTCCGTATGTAGGAGGGGATGATCGACCGGGAGTGGCTCGGTAGAGAAGACATCGAGCGCAGCACCTGCCAGGCGTCCCGCACGCAGAGCTCGTACCAGCGCGGCCTCGTCCAAAGCACCCCCCCTGGATGTATTGATCAGGTACGCCGTCGGCTTCATCGAAGTCAACTCAACCTCGCCCAAAATCGGACGGCTGCCGGGGACAAGCCGGGCATGGACTGACACATAATCCGCCTCCCGCAGCAACTCAGGGAGCGACGCGGGCTCTGCACCACGCTCCAGAATCTGCGTCGTGGTGAGGAACGGGTCGGCCGCCAGCACACGCATGTGCAGCGGCTTCACAAGTTCCGCCAACCGGATCCCTACGGCGCCAAGCCCGATGATGCCCAGAGTGCGCCCCTCAAGCTCTGGACCAGTTGGTTTGGCAAAGGTGTCCTCGCGACCGTCACGCCATAGTCCGGAGCGTACGAAACTGTCCGCGTCAAGAATGCGCCGGGCCAGGGCGACGAGGAGCCCTAGCGTGAACTCGGCGACCGCTTCAGCATTGCGCCCGGGAGCGTAGACGACCGGGATACGACGTCTCGTGGCCGCAGTGACATCAACATTCACCGGACCCCCGCGCCCGCAGCCGACTACACGCAGGCGGGAACCTGAAGCCAACACAGCCTCGGTCACAGGTGCAAACGTCACAATCAATGCATCCGCATCTTTGACCCGTTCTCTGAGGCAATGGGGGTCTCCATAGAATTCGCGAACCCCCTCAGCCTCCTCCGCGTGGTAGGTTGCGTCGGTCTGATCGAAGAGGTCAAAACTCGGCTGCAGTCCGCTCTCCAGAAGGGCAGGTTTAAGCGCGTTTCGGAACAAGTCGGCAGGCGAAAAGTCGTCTCCAACGATGAGCACGTGGAACCTCTGCCCCCTCAAGACGTTGCTCCTCCCCCCGACGTCTCTGCCAGCGTCCGTACCAGGCTGACCGCCCGCCGCCAGTGTTGATACCTGGAATCCACAGACTCCCCGGCCGCACGGGGGAGGAAAATCCGCTCGGCTTGCCACAGCTCCGCGGTCTGCTCGACGTTCGACCATACTCCCAGCGCAAGACCCGCGAGGATCGCCGCTCCCAAGGAGGTGCTCTCCTGGCGGACTGCCCGTTCTACTGGGATCTTCAGCGTGTCGGCCTGCAGCTGAAGCAGGAAGTCGTTGCGAGACGCAGCGCCGTCGACCCGTAAGGTCTTCGGAGCCAGCGGATTCTCTTGCCCGAGTACATCGATGATCTCCCGAACGCGGTGGGTGATCGCCTCCAGAACCGCCCGGACCAGATGCCCCCGTCCCGTGGCCAGAGAGAGCCCGAGGAAGCCACCTCTAACCTTGGCATCCCAGTATGGAGATCCCAGCCCAACCAGGGCGGGAACAAACAAGACTCCACCGGTGTCCGGCACAGTCGCGGCCAGATCAGCGGATTCCCCGGGCGACTGCAGCAAGCCTAGCGCGTCTGTCAACCACCGGAAAATCGCTCCCGCAGAAATGATGAAGCCCTCCAGAGCATAGGTCGCCCTTCCGTTCAACCTCCAGGCGACGGTGGTAACAAGGCCCGGATCGAGAAACTGCGGTTCTGGTCCCGTGTTGATCCATACAAATGCTCCTGTACCATAGGTGACCTTAGCCATCCCTGGGAACACACATCCTAGGCCAAGCAGGGCGCAGGATTGATCTCCGGCGGCACCGGCCAGCGGGATCTCAGCGCCGAAAAGTGACCTTGCGCACACACCGTAGACCTCGCTGGAATCCCGGACTGCTGCGAGTAGGGAAGCAGGAAGACCAAAAAGGCTGAGAAGGTTCTCATCCCAACGCTGTGTTCTGATATTGAAGAGCATGGTACGCGCGGCATTGCTGGCGTCCGTCACGTGCACTCGTCCCGCTGACAGCCTCCACAGGAGCCAGCTATCCAGGGTCCCAAACGCCAGCGCGTCCTGAGACGCAAGCCTTCGGGCTTCCGGGAGCTGGTCTAAGGCCCAGCGGACCTTGGGGGCAGAGAAAGTGGTATCGAGCGGGAGTCCGGTCGCAATGCGGATCGTCTCGGCGTGGCCTGCGGCCCGCAGGCGATCACAGATAGCGGCGCCGCGGCGACACTGCCAGTTGATCACCGGAGTGACCGCACGTCCGTTGCGTCGATCCCAGAGAAGAAAGGACTCGGTCTGATTTGCCAGGCCGATCACAGTCACCACGTCAGGGGTCACGCCGGCGGCGGCCATCACCTCGTGCATGCAAGTCAGTGTCGCCTCCCAGAGCTCCTCAGGGTCCTGCTCAACCCATCCTGCATGGGGAAAGGCCGTACGCAGCTCTCGCTGCACACGGGCAAGAATCCGCCCCTTCGAGTCCCAAAGGAGGGCGCGGGTGCTACCGGTTCCCTGGTCGACAGCGCCGATAATGGGCTCCCGCATTATGGCACCAGGGTCACCTCACTTCAACCTGGTGATAGCCTTCCGAATCTCATTCGCCGCCTGGTTAAGGCCCTCGCGTGGCGAGAAACGACCCGCAAGGATGTCGCTGAGGTACCGTTGCAGAATGTCCTGCATGCGGATGTATTCAGGGAACCGCTCTAACTTGAATGGCTCGGCGGTCGTCTTCCCGGTCGCTGGATCCTTGGCGATCAGGTACTCGGGCGGAAGCCCCCAGGCGCTACCTCTTTTTCTAAGAGCCTGTCTCCCCTGCACGACAAGGGGCCTGCCAGCCAGGATGAAATAGTGCGTGGGGGCATAGTCAAGCTTGTACACCTCAGCTACCCTATAAGCCCGCTCGCTCAGCGAGATGCTGCCTGTAGACATCAATTTGGCCTGGATCTCAGGGCGCTGCGTCCACTGCAGGAACAGCCAGGCGGCTGCGGGATGCTTCGAGGACGCCGGGATGAACATGCCCCACTGGTGAAGGTTCGAAATCTTCCGTCGCTGAATCGGCGTACCGCTGTACGCCATCCTACCAATGACCTTCGATTGGGTTGGGTCCACAGAGATGGCATAGGACGCGTCCGCCCAGAGCAGAGCGGACATGGCCAGACCTGTCTGCAGAGCCGCCAGTTGCTCATCCCAAGTGTACGTCAGACTACCCGGAGGAGCGAACCTCGTGATGAGCTCCTTGTAGACCTCCAATGACGCTACCGCTGCATCGGAGTTGACGACCACTTTGCCGTATTCGTCACCCGTCGCCGCATCCACGACAGTCCCGTCGAAGGCGTACAGGAAATTGTACCAGTTCCACAGCGTAGAGACATGGCGCTTTCCTGATAATGTAATGCCGTAGACATCGTGGGCGAGAGTTGCTCCGGCAAGCCTTTGTCCCTTCTTCCGCGTGAAGAACTCAGCCGTGTCGCGCAACTGCTTCATTGTCACCGGAGGAGAGGGTAAGTCGTAGCCATACTTGGCCTTGAAGGCTTTCATCTCCTCGGGATGCTCGAAAACGTCCCACCGCCAGTTCAGGTAGATCGTGTGCGCTGAGAATGGAACCCCGTAGAGGTGCCCATTGTATCCTAAGGTGCTATGTAGCCAGCTCTCGCTGATTACCTCCCTCTCGAGATTGAACTGCGGATCGCTCAGCTTGGGATCTCTCAGAAACTCATCAATAGGCCGAACCCACCGGTTGGTGACAAGTGTGGCCAGCTGCACGTGCGGATTGAGAAACAAGTCATAGATTCCTGTCTTCCCGGCAAAGTCGGCCGTGGTCTTCTCCAGGACCTGGTCGAATGCCCGTTGCTCGATGATCACTCTGATACCTGTCTCTTTTTCAAACAAGGCCTTCTGCTTGTCGAGAGAGGCTAGCGGGTTGAGAGCCTCTCCGATCATCCGAAGCGTAGTTCCGCGGTAGGGCCTAGCCGCTTCCCCCAAAGACCACGCAGGCTGACTTGCTGTCCGAGGGGACAGAGCATCCATCGTCAAAATCAGGACAGCAATCACTATCCACCACTGTCTCATCTGCCTCTCCACCTCCCCGTGAATAACTCCGCGCAATCGCTGTTCCTCGCCCCACAGGATCTCCTCTGCCGTCTGTCAGATCGCCCGGCCTGTGTCGGGATCGAACAGATAGATCCTCGTGGGACGAAGCTCCAGCCAAATCCGAACCCCCATGGGGTAGACTACCTCCGGCGGCACCCGCACCTTAGCCTCGCCGCCATCGACACGTACCGTAGCGACAGACCATTTCCCAAACGGCTCGGTGAGTTGCACGGTAGCCGGCACTGAGCCCTCAACCGGAGCGTCCATAGCGATGACCTCCCAGGGCCGCAAACCGACGCGCACCCTGGAACGTGCCGGACCGCTGGCCACGCGTTGCCGAGCCGATGGATCCAGCGCCAGGGGTTTGCCGCCCCACCGCACTAGCAAATCGTCACCGAGGCGCTCGAGGCCGCTGTCCATAATGCTCATAGGCGGATCTCCCAACGAGATAGCGACGAACTCATTGACCGGCTCCGTGAGGAGCTCGTCGGGCGTCCCGACCTGCTGCAGCTCGCCAGCGCGGATGACCGCAATCCGGTCGCCTAGGGCGATCGCCTCAAGTTGATCAGGCGTGGCCAGGACCGTGGCGATACCACGTTCGCGCTGGAACCTACGGAGTTCGCCGCGGATAAGATGCCGTAGCTTGGCATCAAGGTGGGCGATGGGCTCGTCGAGTAGGTAAAGAGCAGGGGACCGGACAAGCGCCCGTGCCAAAGCAACACGCTGTCGCTGCCCACCGGAGAGCTGACCGGGGGCCCTGTCAAGCAACTCGTCGATCTGCAGAATCTCCACGACTTCCTTCACCCGTCGCCGCATATCCGCGGTTGATAGGCGTGGTCTGCGAACAGGGGAAAGCAGGGGAAACATGATGTTCTCGCGCACGGTCAGATGCGGGTAGAGCGCGTACGATTCGAACGCGACGGCAACGTCCCGGTGCCGCGGTTCCACCCTGTTCACCACCCGCCCCCGGATGCGGATCGTGCCCGCCGTGACTTCCTGAAGACCCGCGGCCAGAAGGATCGTTGTCGTCTTCCCAGCCCCGGATGGGCCGAAGAGGACCAGCAGCTCGCTGTCCGCACAGGTGAAGCTCAGCTCTTTGATCGCAGACTTCTCGCCAAAGCACTTGACGACACGCTCAAACTCCAGCGCGTGTGCCATCATCCGGCTCCCAGTAGGTTCGTCCCGGTCCGCGGGTCGAATAGGTGGAGATCAGAGGGGGAAGCGCCGACCCAGACCCGATCCCCCTCGCGGAAGCGGAGAGAGACGGGGACCTCAGCGAGGACCATCGTGTCCTCCAGAGCCACCGTAGCAATCTGGGTGTCGCTGCGCCGCTCGAGGAAGCGAATCCGCCCGGCCGCTGCACCGTCTGGCGGTGGTGCAGCGGAGAGCTTCAGCGCCGTAGGCCGCAGCCCGATCACAACCTCCGCCCGGGGTGGCAACCTTCGCAGAGTAGCAGCCACACTTGCCGATAGCGAAATGCGTAGCCCCCCAACACCGGCCACCATGGCTCCATCGTCTCGGAGCAGGAGACCACGCAGAAAGTTCATCGGCGGCTCTCCCACAAACCCAGCGACGAACAGATTGGCGGGGTGCCGGTAGAGTTCGTCTGGAGTGCCGACCTGTTGCAGGCGGCCGAAATTCATCACCCCAATCCGATCTGCCATGGCCATAGCTTCCGCCTGATCATGTGTGACGTAGATTGCTGTCACCGCCCTTTCCCGTTGCATCCGTTTGAGCTCGATGCGCATGCGCGCCCGTAGTTCCATCTCCAGATGGGAAATCGGTTCGTCCAACAGCAAGACCGAAGGCCGACGCACAAGCGCACGGGCGACACCAACACGTTGCTGCTGTCCTCCACTGAGAGACCGCACGTTCTGCGACAGCACCTGAGTGAGCTCCAACAGTTCGGCCATCTCCCGCACGCGACGATCGACTTCTGCCGCGCTCATGCCGCGCACACGTAGGGGAAAGGCAATATTCTCGTATGCTGTGAGATACGGGTACAGCGCGTAGTTCTCGAACACCATCGCCACATTCCGCTGCTGAGGATCCAGATCATTGACCCGGGTCTCTCCGATGTAAATGTCGCCACGCGTGATCGCCTCGAGACCCGCAATCATACGCATAGTGCTGGACTTCCCGCATCCGGATGGGCCCAGGAGAAAGAACAGCTCCTGATCGTGCACCTCCAGCGTGAGATCCTCAACCGCCCTCACTCTGCCGTAGGACTTATGTACATGGTCGAGGCGCACGTTAGCCATTACGTGGACGCCTCCTGCGCCGCTGAATGCCCTCGTACCGGGAAACAAGATAGATGGCCAGGATCCCCCAAACTACCCAGGCTCCCCAGAGAGGAATGTAGGCCTCGACGAACTTCATCCAGAAAAGAAGAATCAGGACAAGACTCAAGATAACGTAGAATACGGTATCCCCGAATTCCATCGTTGTTCCTCGTCAGACCTTATCCCTTCACCGCTCCGAGAGTAAGCCCCCGAACCAGGTAGCCCTGAACAAGCGTAGCCAATACAATCACCGGTATCGAGACCACAGCAGAGGCGGCGGCGAGCTGGCCCCAGTATGTTCCTAGCGCCGTGACCAAACCAGGAAAGGCCGCGGGAAGGGTGCGTCCTGCCTCGCCGCCGAGAATCAGGGCAAAAAGGAACTCGTTCCAGGAGAAAATGAAGGCCAGGAGCGCCGTTGCGGCGATGGCTGGCTTAGCTACAGGCACAATCACCCGGGTAAAGGTTTCCCACTCGGAGTAACCATCCACGAGGGCCGCGTGGTCAATCTCTCGCGGAATCTCGTCAAACAGTGCCTTCATCAAGTAGATGACCAGAGCCAGATTGAAGGTAGTGTGTGCCAAGACAACTCCTGGGATGCTTCCCAGCAGCCAAAGCTTGTCGAAGAGGATGTACAGTGGGAGTGCAAATGCCACGCCGGGTGCCATGCGGGTCGTCAAAATGAAGAAGAAGAGATGCTTTGCACCGAACACGCGAAAACGCGAAAATGCGTACGCGGCTGGTACGCCCGTGACGAGGCACAGGGCTACGGTGCCAAGGGCGACGACCAGCGAGTTCCAGAGATACCGTAAGAACGCCCCCTCGACAAACGCCTCGTAAAAGTTAACGAGTGTTGGGGTAAAGAGGAGGCGCGGTACCGGACTCATAATGTCCGTCCGGTACTTGAATCCCGTCACGACCAGCCAGAGAAAAGGCACCGCACTAATCACCGTGGCTCCCAGGATCGAGGCGATTCGCAAAGCACCCAGCACCCTCTGCAGCCTGCGGTGTGGCGCCGCTGGCACGGCGGCCGGCTTCCCCAGGACGACCTGCATAGTGGTCTCCTCGCGCACCGTCGGCCTCCTATGTTGCCTTCACCGGCGCAGTTACCTTCACAAAGATGAATGAGACCAGAAAGCTGACGATGTACAGCAGCATGACGACTGCGGCCCCATAGCCAATATTCCAGAAACGGAAATTGACCTTGTAGGCCAGGAGGTTTAAGACCTCGGTTGCCGCCCCAGGGCCCCCGCCGGTCATGATAAAGATAGTGTCGAAGATCTTGAACAAATCCGTGAAGCGAAGCAAGAACGCTACCACGAAGATAGGGCGCATCAGCGGCAAGGTAACACGACGGAAGATCTGCCAGGAACTGGCGCCGTCAACGCGAGCGGCTTCGTAGGGTTCCTTGGGGAAGGAGAGAAGGGCCGCCAGAAAGATGAGGGTTAGAAAAGGGGTCCACTGCCATACATCCACTAGAATGATGGCTGGCAGGGCCAGACGGTAGTCCCCTAGTGGGGTTGTCGATACCCACCCCAGCTGTCGCAGCGCAATGCCGATGAGGCCGAAGTCCGCATTCAAGTTCAGAGCCCCAGCCAGTCCTACGACAACAGGAGGAAGAATCATCGGAATCACCATAATAGGCAGCACATACTTCTTAAGGGTTAGATGCTGGGAGAGAGCAAGCGCCAGACCCAAGCCCAGCATGAACTCCAATGGCAGCGCCAGCATGATCTTTGCCGTGACCAGCAGGCTGTGTCCCAGCTCGGGATCACCGAGCGCCCGGCGGTAGTTGTCCAATCCGACGTACTGTCCCTTCAGCGTCGGATCGGTGTAGCTCAATCCCAGCACGCTGTACCAAGTCATGATTAGGAACGGAATCAACTCAATGACAGCGATCAGAGCGAGTACGGGGATCAACCAGCGGTAGCCACCCCAGGGAGCGTTACGCATCAGCTACCCCTAACCCCCACCCGCGGATGTTTCCCCATCCTCTCATCACGTGCCATCACCGAACTCCGTCGAAACCCCGCGCGCCCGATGCTCCTGAAGACTCTCCTCCAGCTCCGCCAGCGCGTCCCCTGCGCTCCACCGCTCGCGGATCACCCGCACCAACGCCCGAGTCATCGCCTGGGGATGCTCGTGGGTGAAGACGTTGCGGCCCACGGAGCACCCCGCCGCGCCCACCCGCATGGCCTGCTCGATGCGCCACAGCAGCTCCCCATCCGAGATGCGCGGTCCCCCGGCAAGCACCGTGGGCAGGCCCGTGGCCTCCACGATGCGGGCAAACCCTTCCGCGCTTCCAGGCCAGTTGGTCTTGATGATGTCGGCCCCCAGCTCGGCGCAGAGGCGAGCGTTGCGCAGCAGGTAGTCCAGGCCATACTCATCGGCCAGCTCCTCCACTCGGCGGTAAGTGGTAGGGAATTCCGCCTCGGCGATGTAGACCAGGCCCAGGCGCTCGCAGGCCTCGCCGACGCGGCTGACCAGATTGATCATCTTCGCCTCCTCCGCGGTGCTAAGAGCGACAAATGTGACCACGGCATCTGCGCCCAGGCAAACTGCTTCCTCGACCGTAGCGATCTCCACCACCTGGTTGGGGATCGAGCTGCCCGTGGCCGAGGCGGTGAGCAATAGGGCCAGGGACATGTCGCCACGGAACTCGTCGACGGTGCGGCGGGCATAGCCCTTGCTCATCATGATGACGTTGGCCCCGCCCTTGACCGCCTCGCGGGTGCGCGCCCGCATCTGCGCCAGTGGCGGCAAGAAGGTGGGAGAGGTCATCCCGTGGTCGAGAGCTATGATCACTGATGTCTGGGTGGCGGGGTCGAGCACGCGCTTCAGGCGAAACGCCTTGCCCGGATGCACGACTATCCCTCCCTTGCTGGCAACGGACCGGGGCCGGGGCCTTTGCGGAATACGGTGACCTCGAAGGCGTCGGAGAGGTGGTATTCCAGGGAGTAGAGGACGGGCCGCCCGTCCGCCGTGTAGTCCACCTGGTCGATGACCAACAGCAGGGACCCGGTACGGACGCCCAGCAGCCGGGCGATCCGCCTGTCGGCCACGGCGGGTGCCAGGCGGGCCACGCCGTACTGCACGGTCAGCCCGCAGCGGTCGCGCAGATAGCCGTAGATGGACTGCTGGCCGCCCAGATCTACGGGGCTCTGCGCAATCCGCCCCGGCATGATGTCTACCGAGTAGACGACAGGCTTGTCGTCAGCCGTCCGTACCCGCTCCACGATCACCACGGGATCGATGGGATCGATACCCAGGCGCGAGGCCACCGCCTGACCGGCTGTTTCCCGCCGGACGTCCATCCATCGGATCCCCGGGCGCAGCCCCATCGACTCGATGAGCTGCGTCACCCCGAAGTTGCTGTCCAGGTTGTTGCGCAGGAAGGGCAGGCTCGCGACGAACGTGCCGACGCCGCGGCGGTGGGTGACCCGGCCTTCCAGCTCCAGGGCCCGCACGGCCTCACGCAGGGTCCCGCGGCTGACTCCAAGCATCTCGGCCAGTTCCGGCTCCGCAGGGAGCTTCTCTCCAGGGGCGAAGCGACCGGCGCTGATCAGGGAGCGCAGGTCCTCCCGTACCACCTCCCGCAGAGGCCGGCGATCGCGGCGGATCAGCGGAGCGAGGGTTCCCGCCGAGCTTCCACGGGGGGTCACGATTGGAGGATAGTTGTCCGACATCGGTCATCGAACATTATCTCTCCCTCTCCCTATGCCGTCAAGCCTGCCGGGCCTTCGCCAATCCGACGGATGGGGTAGCGGGAAAGGGGCTAGCCGATGTTTGCACGAAACGGGGCTAAACCCCTTGATGGGGCTGGACTGCTGGTTTGGATTTTCCACCAGGCTGCCC
>FWPU01006858.1_pt1 | contig 21938 bp, 18 predicted proteins | sample 2228361 | NCBI WGS metagenome assembly FWPU01 (sample SAMEA103939777, study PRJEB20133) | metagenome
GACTTGAAACGGTAGTGGCATTTTAGGGGAGTGGTGAAGGGGGAGTAGGGAGTGAGAAATCGTGAGGGGGTTCCCCTCTCGCAGGGGACCCCCTTGAAGCAGGTTATGCGGGCAGAGGTTTAGAAGTCATCGAAGTCGCCACCGCCGGCGCCGGGCGTCGGCTCGGGCTTCTTCTCAGGCTTCTCAGCGACCATCGCCTCGGTGGTCAGCACCAGCCCTGCGATCGACGCTGCGTTCTCCAGAGCGGTTCGGCTCACCTTGGCGGGGTCGATGATACCCGACTTGACGAGGTTCACGAACTCGCCCGTGCGCGCATCGAGACCCTCCTCCTTGCCCAGCGCCTTGACCTTCTCCACAATCACGGAGCCTTCCAGCCCAGCGTTCTCGGCAATCTGGCGCAGAGGCTCCTCCAAGGCGCGTCGGAGGATGTTCACGCCCGTGCGCTCATCATCGTTGTCGCCAACGCCATCCAGCGCCGCTTGCGCCAAGAGGAAGATTTTGCCACCGCCGGGCACAATCCCTTCTTCGACCGCAGCGCGGGTCGCCGACAGGGCGTCCTCAAAGCGGTGCTTCTTTTCCTTCAGCTCGGTCTCGGTAGCGGCGCCGACCTTCAGCACTGCCACACCGCCCGACAGCTTCGCCAGACGCTCCTGCAGCTTCTCGCGGTCGTAGCTGCTCTCGGTGGTCTCGATGAGGCGCTTGATTTGGGCGATTCGTCCCTGCACGGCTTCCGCCGAGCCAGCGCCCTCGATAATCGTGGTGTCCTCCTTCGTGATGACCACCTTCTTCGCCTGACCGAGCATGTCCATCGTGACATTCTCGAGCTTGATGCCGAGGTCTTCGGAGATGAACCGCCCGTTGGTCAGGATAGCGATGTCTTCGAGCATCGCCTTGCGTCGCTCACCGAAACCAGGCGCCTTGACCGCAGCGACCTGCAGAACCCCACGCAGTTTGTTCACCACGAGGGTCGCCAGTGCGTCGCCGTCCACATCCTCAGCGATAATCAGCAGCGGTCGGCGCGCCTGAGCGATGCGCTCCAGCAACGGCAGGAGGTCTTGCGCCGAGCTGATTTTCTTCTCGTGTATCAGGATGAGCGGGTTCTCCAGCACCGCCTCCATGCGCTCAGGGTCGGTGATGAAGTAGGGCGAGATGTACCCGCGGTCGAACTGCATCCCCTCCACGAACTCGACGGTGGTCTGGGTACCCTTCGATTCTTCAATTGTGATGACGCCGTCCTTGCCGACCTTGTCCATCGCTTCGGCAATCATCTTGCCGATTTCGGGGTCGTTGCCGGCGATCGTGGCGACATATTCAATCTGCTCGCGCTCGGTGACGGGGATGGCGTGTTCCTTGATGGTCGCCACTGCGCGCTCCACGCCTTTTTCAATCCCGCGCTTGAGCGAGATGGGGTTTCCACCCGCTGCGACATAGCGCATTCCCTCGTTCACGAGCGCCTGCGCCAGCACTGTTGCGGTGGTCGTGCCGTCACCAGCGACATCGTTCGTCTTGGACGCCACCTCTCGGCAGAGCTGCGCGCCCATATTCTCCCATGGGTCGGTCAGTTCAATTTCCTTCGCAACCGTCACGCCGTCCTTCGTGATGATGGGCGCACCCCACTTGCGGTCCAGCACCACATTGCGCCCACGCGGACCAAGCGTGACCTTCACTGCATTCGCTACCTTATTCACACCGCGCTCCAGAGCGCGTCGAGCCTCATCGTTGAACTTCAGCATTTTGGCTGGCATACAATCACCTCCTTCTATTTATTTTTCGCGGATTGCGTAGATTTGGTCTTCCTCTAAGATGAGGTACTTCTTGCCTTCGTATTCGAACTCGTTGCCGGCGTACTTGGAGAAGACGACTCTTTGTCCGACTTGGACAGTCATCGGGGCACGCTCGCCGTTATTGAGCAGTCGTCCGGGTCCGATGGCGACCACGATGCCCTCTTGCGGTCGCTTCTTTGCGGTATCGGGCAGGATAATCCCGCTTTGCGTGGTCTCATCCTCCTCTAAGAGCTCGATCACAACCTTGTCATTGAGCGGTCGGAAAGTCATGCTATCACCTCCTAAAGGGTCATTTTGTACCTGATTTTAGCACTCTCGCCCTTCGAGTGCTAATGAATCTTACCCTATAGGGGGTAGGGGTTGTCAAGGGGGGATGAGGGGGTTCGAAAAAAAAAGTGGCTTGGGCATCTTGTCCATACAGCACAGGGAGTGGACGCCCCTGCTATGGGGTTGCTCGGTTCAAGCCGCTCGCACTCTGTCATTCCGATCAAGCATTTCGCACCCTGTCATTCCGAGCGAAACGAGATTCTCAGACCCTTCGCTTCGCTCAGGGTGACAGTGGGGGTTGTCATTCTGAGCGAAGCGAAGAATCTCACGGGCGAGACGCCCGTGCTACGATTGTGCTGGTGGGCAGGATGCCCGTGCCACGAATGGGTCTTTCGAACACCCTTAGGGGGAGTGGACAACCCGTGAGCAGTGGGTATAATTGCACTTTGGAGGTCATACGAATGCCGAATATCAAATCAGCGAAAAAGGCGGTCATCAAGTCGCGCGAGCGCTATCTAAGAAATCGCTCGACCAAGTCGGCGATTAAGACCTACACACGCCGAGTGAAGGAACTGGCAGAGAAGGGCGAGACCGAACAGTCGATTGCGAACCTGCGCCGAGCGATTAGTCTCATCGACAAGGCGGTCAAGCGCGGGATTCTGCACAAAAACACCGCAAACCGCAAGAAGTCGCGCCTGATGATCGCGCTCAACAAGAAATTGGCACAAACCCAAGACGCCTGAGAACAATCCAGAAAGCGCAAAAAATAAGGGCGTGAGCAAGTTGGCTCACGCCCTTCGCTCACACGAAACGCTCCTTCATTCCAGGTCGGGTCAAGACGACGAGTACCACTATCGGGAAGATGAATCCGATAGCCGTTCCAATTAGCTGGGTCGGATCGCTTGTCAGGCTTTGACCATAGCGTTCCAGAACTTGCGAAAACACGGTGGAAGCCAGTACTACGCTAAGCAGATTCCAGATAATGGAAAGAATCGCATACGCCATCATCAGTGAGTAGCCGAGACTCTTCATCCCCAACAACAAGATAGAGCCAACCAGAAGAAGCCCTGATATCATGAAGGCTACTATTGCGTTGAAGTAGAGATAGCGCATATATTCGGGGTCTTTGAACGCCTCCAACTGCTGAGCCGTTTCAGGTGACTGTTGAGCCATTTGTTCGGTCATCCCTGATGCTAAGGAAGCGCCTCCCAGCCCAACGAGCATACAACACACGCCGAGCAGTCCGAAGATAATGCCCAACACTCCAATAACCATTATCGATGCAGGTCGTTCCATCCTTTCTACCCTCCTGTGGGTAGGAATTTTCGTCTCGCTGTGCTATATTCCTGCTGGTATGGAGTCGGGATATGTTGTAGCGCAAGTGGGGTGTGCCTATTGTGGTCGGGCGTGCCATCCGATGAAGGCGCGCTGTCCACACTGTCACCGCGACCCGTTCGGCGAAGTTGCGCTCCGTCTGAATGCGCTGAGTTGGCAACGGTTCGCCCTCAGTAGCGCAATTATTCTGGGGTTCCTCTCGTCGGTTCTGGGGCTTCTATTCGGGGAAGGGTCGAGTCTCGTTGCAGGGTTGATGCGCCAATCGCCCCTCCTGAAGGTGGGGCTGACCCTTGTGCTGATGGGAATTGCGTTCAGCCTATTAGTGCATCTGGTAGGTCTGTGGCACGCTACACGCACGACGACCCTCCTGCATCCTGAGCGCGGGCTGATCTTGCTCTCACGCGTGCGCGACGGCGTCTATCTCCACGAAGTTCGCTGGCACGAGCTGGAACCGCCTATGGAATCGCACCACCGAAACTGGCTCAGCGCGTTGAGCACCTTCCTGCACCTGCTGTCGGGTGGCATTAGCCACGCGATTGCGCTGGTGCTGTTGGACAACCCGCGCGAGTTTGTGTTGGGGCACACGACCTACCCCAACAAGCCAATTCGGATTATCACCACGCAGGGTATCGAACGTGAGCGCGCCTTCTTTTCCCTGCTGAGCGCGTATTGCTTGAAGGCTTGGCTGGTGAACGGGCACATCACCTACGACCCCGACTATCTGCCTTCTCCTGAGCGACCCTTTATTGTGGTCGATCTTGCCATGCGCCAAGCACGCGCCTACCCCACACGGCTGGTGTTGTTAGATGAGACGCCCTACGAGTATCGCACGCCCGAATCGTACAATCCCGACGGCACGCGCGTCGAGCGAGATAGCAGCTTAAAAACCCCCAGCGAGCAGGTGCCCGACTCCTCGATTCTGCTCCCAGCCTACGCTGTGCCCTACGAGAAAGGCTACTGGCTCCGAGCGGGTTGGAACCTGATTAGCAAACTCGAAGCACGGCTCAAGGCAAGCGAGACCGCCACCCAACTGCCCGAAAGCGCGCCCAAACCCGTGTAGGTATAGTATTAGGTCGTGAACTCTGAGACCGAACGCGCGCTCCAACTCATCCGAGAAGCACTGAGCGGGACACCCTACGAAGGTCAGGTGTACCTCGTGGGGGGCTATGTTCGCGATAAACTGCTGAACCGTCCCCTGCCCCACGATGTCGACCTCGTGCTGGAGGGCGATGCGCTGGCGTTGGCACAGTTTCTTTATGAGAAGGGGGTCGCCGACCACGCGCCCGTCGTCTATCCCCGCTTTGGAACGGCACAGGTGCATGTGGCAGGTGTGCCAACCGAGATTGTGACGGCGCGCGCCGAGTCGTACCGCTCCGACAGTCGCAAGCCGATTGAAGTGAAGCCCGCCACCCTGCGCGAAGACGCCGAGCGACGCGACTTCACGGTCAATACCCTGATGGAGAACCTGCACACAGGCGAAATCGTCGACCCGTTGGGGACGGGACTGAGCGATTTGCAAGCGCGCATCCTGCGCACACCCCGCGAGCCAGTGGCGACCTTCTACGAAGACCCCCTGCGAATGCTGCGTGCCGTTCGCTTTGCCACGCAACTGCGCTTCGAGATTGAGCCTGCTACCTACTCCGCGATCAAGACCGATGCCGAGCGATTGCGCGTCATCAGTATCGAGCGCATTCGGGAAGAGTTCACCAAAATTCTGGAGCAGGAGAACGCTCACGAAGGGCTACAGATGTTGCTGGACACGGGGCTATTAGCGATTTTCGGCGCGCCTCTCCTGCCGATGGTGGGCTGTACCCAGAACGACTATCACCTCTACGATGTGTGGGAGCATAGCTTGAAGGCAGTGTCCGCCTTGAGCACGGTGGGCAAGGAGCGCAACTTCTCAGTGGACTGGGAACTGCGCCTTGCGACCCTGTTGCACGATGTGGGCAAGCCTGCGACGCGCACTGTAGACCCATCGGGCGAAGTGCATTTCTACGGGCACGCCGAACTCGGCGCAGAAATCACCGAGAACTGGCTCCGCGACCTGCGCTATTCCAACGCCACCATCGAGCGCGTCAGCAAGCTGGTGCGGATGCATATGCGCCCCGGTGCCTATAGTTCCAACTGGAGCGACTCGGCAATCCGACGCCTGATACGCGATGCGGGCACTCTGCTGGAGCCTCTGCTCCTGCTCTGTGAAGCGGACGCGCGCGCCCAACGCCCCGATGTGCCTAAGCCCGACCTCGATGGGCTACGCGAGCGGATTGGGCAAGTGCGCGCCTCCGAGCAGGTCGAACGGTGGCGTAGTCCGCTCTCAGGCACGGAACTGATGGAACTGTTCGGTCTCAAGCCTGGTCCGCTTCTGGGGCAGTTGAAGAACTACTTGCAGGAACAGGTGTTGGAAGGCAACCTCCACCCCGACGATAAGCAGGGCGCGTTTCTGATGGCGAGCGAGTTTTTGAACGCTCAGGAGCGCGCCTGACGCGCCTGCTGGGCTTGGGCAATCAGCGTGCGGGGCGGGATGAACTCGACCGACTCGTCCAACACCTTGAGCGTCTCCACGGTGGCGTTCGGGCTGAGCCTCAGCAGTTCACCGATAATCGCTTCGGTGGACGACTCGGGCGTAGATGCTCCGCTGGTGATCCCAATTACGCGCGCCTGTTCCACCCATTCGGGGCGCACCTCTTCAGGTTCCAAGAGCAGATAGGCGGGCACGCCACACGACTCGGCGACCTCGCGCAGGCGGTTCGAATTGCTACTGGTCTGGCTCCCGACCACCAGCACCAGGTCGCTCTGCTTGGCGAGCTGTTTGACGGCGGTCTGGCGATTGGTGGTGGCGTAGCAGATGTCCTCCTTCTTCGGCTGTTCCAGTTGGGGGAACCGACGCTTCAACACACTTAGGATACTGTTCACCTCGTCCACGCTCAGGGTGGTCTGCGTGGCGACGGCAAGGGGTCGGTCGGTGGGCACTTCGACCGTCTCGGCTTCCTCGAGGTTGTCGATGAGCGTGATTTGCCCCGGTGCGTGCCCTGTACTGCCCTGTGCTTCGACATGCCCCCTATGCCCGATGTAGAGAATGTGATAGCCTCCCCTTGCAAAGCGCGTGATTTCGCGATGCACTTTGCTCACGAGCGGGCAGGTGGCGTCGATGACATTTAAATTGCGCTCTTGTGCCTGTTGGCGCACCGCAGGTGAGACGCCGTGCGCGCTGAAGACCACATTCGCGCCTTCGGGCACCTCCTCAAGGTCTTCCACAAAAATCACGCCCCGACGCTCGAACGAACGCACCACATGCTCGTTATGCACAATCGCATGGCGCACATAGAGCGGAGTGCCGAACGCTTCCAATGCGAGGTCGACCACCTCAATCGCGTAGGCGACTCCTGCGCAAAATCCACGCGGGGACGCCAGCAGAACCTTGTCCATCGCCCTAAGTGTACCCCAATCTGACGGAAATGACAGGTGATTCGTGGGCAAATTGGTGTATAATAGGGCGCGGAAAGGAGCACTCTTATGAGAATGCAGAAATGGACAGCGGTCTTGGGTCTCTCGGCTTTGGTCATGGCTGGGGGTTGGAGCCAGTTGCATCCTGACGCGCCGTGGCCCTCTCTTGGAAAAGACTATCAGAACACGCGCAAGACCTTTCTGGGTTCCCCCACGAACGGGAGCGTGCGCTGGCGCCATAGTGGTTCTGGGCTTACCGCCGGCTCACCTGTGGTAGGTCCAAGCGGGGTCATCTACTTCGGCACGACAACGGGCGTTTTCGCGGTTAACCCCAACGGCTCACGACGCTGGCACTGGAACAGTGGTGGTCTTTCTTGCGCTTGGTCAACCCCTGCGATTGGGGCGGACGGCACGATTTACACGATTGCGAACCCCCAAGATGCTCAGCTTATCGCACTCAATCCAAATGGAACCCTTCGCTGGAGCCTCTACTTGGGCGGGCGCGAAGTGACCTCCTCACCTGCTATCGGACCCGATGGCAAGATTTATGTGACGAACGGTCAGGTGCCAGGGGGCTATCTCTACTGTATCAACCCCAACGGCACAGTCGCTTGGCGTCTTTACTTAGATTTCGAAGCGAACAGCACCCCCTGCTTCGGACCTGACGGCACGATTTATGTCGGCTCGTCTTACTATCTGAATGCGGTGAACCCCGACGGCACTTTTCGCTGGCGCTACCCTGTCTACTACCCTGTGCAGGGTACGGTCGCTTTTGGAAACGGACGAATCCTGTTCGGCAGTTGGGACTATGTTTTTCGGTCAATTACCCCCAGTGGCACACTATCGTGGCAAGTGGTCAATCGCGGGGTCTTCGAAGCTGGTCCTGCGGTGGATGGCGACGAGGTCTACTTCTCAGCGCGTCAGGGCGAATTTCGGCGCCAAACGATTTCCAGCGGGGTCTTGCGCTGGCGTCTTACTGGTCTGGGCGTGCGCGCTTCTGCCCCTGCAATAGGAGCCGACGGCACGGTCTATGTGGTGGGTAACACAGTACTGTACGCTATTAACCCCAGCAACGGGTTGACCCGATGGCGATTCATTCTCAACGCTGAATCACCTAACACTTCGCCTGCAATCGGTGCCGATGGAACCGTCTACATCGTGGAAGGCAATGGGCGCCTTGTAGCGTTCGGTCCGCTTACAGGCTTCCTGATGGGTGGGGCTGAACTGAATGGGCGCGATGGCGGCTATGATGGGCTTCCTGTGCTGGTCGAGTTCTATCAGGATGGCGAACTCAAGCACGAGATGACCACCACGCTCGATTCGGACGGGCGGTTCACCCTTGAAGAGACCCCTCTCGGCGAACACGACATCAAAATCCGCGTGCATAACTCCCTGCGCGGTACCGTGCCGAATGTGCATATCGAGCAAGACGAACACGCCGACATCCGAGTGGTGCTTGGGATTGGCGACCTGAACAGCGATAATGTGGTCGACGACGCCGACCTGTTGCTTATCCTGATGCACTACGGGGAATACAATTTCGACTACGACCTTACAGGTGACGGCTATGTGGATGACGCCGATTTGCTGATTGTGATATTCAACTTCGGTGAAGTTGGAGACTAAGGTACAATAAGCACGGAGGCTATGCTGGCGCAACCGAACTGGGAAGAGTGGCTGTCTTCCCTGACACAGGGGACAGCCCCTTCCGAATCGATAACCGAACTGCTGGGCTGGGTGCAACAAGGGTTGCGCGCTCAGCAAGCGATTCTTTTACTGCCCGACCCCACCAACCGCTGGGTGGACTTCGCTTTTGTTGTGGGCGAGCGTGCCGACGAACTACAGGGACTGTGCGTGCGCCCCGAAGAGACACTCCTTGAGCCAGTGCTGACCGAACGCATTACTTGGCATTGGGTGGCATCCACACTCGAAATGCGCCCGCTTGCGCCCGATGTGCCCGTCGAGAGGCTTCAGAGCGTCTTTGCAGTGTCCTTGCCAGGAATCCCAATGGGCGCGCTGGCGGTGGTGAACACGCCCGAAACCGCCCCCGAATTGGTCTTCCCCACCCTACAGCAGGTTGCACCCACCTTAGCGGTGTTAGTTTCGCTCCAGCAGGCGCGCATCCAACTCCAACAGCGCGAGCGCGCCCTGAAGTGGCTCCAGAGGCTCCCTACTCGGCTGGGCGGGGAAATCAGCCTGCCGAAAGTGATCGAGGCAACCGAAGGACTCCTGCGCAAGGTCTCGTCGGTGGGGGGCGGGCTGTGGCTCTATAACGACGACCACACACGCCTGCTCTGCTCGGTGCAGTACGGCACGCCCGAACTGCCAGAGCAGATTGAACCGAACGAACTGCCCGCCGACTGGAAAACGCAGGCGGTGAACATGACCTACGAGGGGCGCACTTTCCGCCTGTACCCGCTTAACCTTGCCGAGCGCACGCTGGGGCTGATTGCGCTCGCTATCTCGGACGAGGCGGAGGCAATCGACTGGGTAGACCCCCTAACCAACCCGCTTGCTTTGCTCTTGGGGCACGCGCTCCTTTACGAGCAGGTCGCCCGCAAGGCACAGAACATGAGCGCGCTGTACGAACTCTCGCTCAAGATGGGCGAAGTTCACACTCTACGCGAGGTTCTGGAACTGATGGCGGAGTCGGCGCGCCTGATTGTGCCCCACGACTACTGCGTCATCTACCTGCCCACGCGCTATCGTGCCGACTTTTTGACACCTGAGCTGGTCTCGCCCCCGAACGAGGTGCTGATGCGCCACGCACCCCACGCCCAGTATAGCTTGCCCGGTTGGGTCTATGCCTTCAACGCCCCTATCTCGACGCCTGACCTGCCCAATCATCCCCAAAATCTCAAAGACCCGTTGCCGAGTGGGTTCAGCTCTGCTCTGGCAGTGCCGATTCAGGTGGCGGAGCGCACGCTCGGCACGCTGATGCTGTTGACCATCGAACCGCGCGAGTTCAACCTGTCCGAAGTGGAACTGCTTTTTACCTTGGCGAACACGGGCGCGCTCCGCCTGCACAACCTGCTCCAGACCAGCCGTGCGTAAGCCCACTCTCAGCCCCACCAAGATTACCACCTATCTCACCTGTCGGGTGAAGTACTACTGGGCATACTGCACCCCCTACGGACGCTATCTGAAGCGGGGCAACGCGCAACTGGCGCTTGGCGCGAACCTCCACCGCGCGCTCCAGACCTTTCACGAACTGGGGGGCGCGCAGAAACTCTCACCTGAGCAGGTTGCCCACACGCTCGAACAACTCTGGAGCGAGCAGGGCTTCCAAACCCGCGAAGAGAGCGAACAGCACAAGCAAATCGGGCACGCACTCATCCAGAACTACTATCAACGCCAAGCCGAGCAACTGCCCGAAGCGGTTCCGCTCTTCACCGAGAAGATGCTACGGCGCGATATGGGCGAGTTCGTGCTGATGGGGCGCATCGACCGCGTGGACGAGTATCCCGACGGCACGCTGGAGATTATCGACTACAAAAGCGGGCGCACCACCATCAACGAGGAACAGGTACAGAACGACCTCACACTCCACTGCTACGCGCTCCTGCTTCAAGAACACTACCCCGACCGCCCGATAAAAATCTCCATCGATGCCTTGCGTGTGGGGGCGAAAGCGACCGTTCCGCTCACCCCTAACGATTTGGAAGAGTTCAAGGCGTTGCTCATCGAGATTGGACACCAGATGTTGAGCGACCCGTTCGAGGTACTGGAGCCTGAGTTGATACCGCACTGCCTACGCTGTGAGTTCCTGCCCCTATGCGAACGCCACTTCGGGCTGAAGGTGGACGGGTATAACTTAGGGGACGAATGAACGCCTACGAACGACGCTTCTGGCGCTATGTGGCTCAGCAGTGGCGCCCCCTGCTTGTGGCGATTCTCTGCTCGGTTGGCGTGACGGCTATCACAGGCGCAACCGCCTACCTGTTGGAGCAGGTCATCCGCTCGATGGACATGCGCGATGCCCAACGACTCAATATGGTCTCGCTGACGGTGATTGGGCTGTTTGCGCTGAAGTGGTTCTTCTCCTACGGGCAGATGTACTATCTGGCGAAGGCGGGACAGCGGATGACGGCGCGCCTGCGTGAAGACCTGTTCGCCCACCTACAGAGGCTCCCGATAGGTTTCTTCCAGTCGCGCCAAGTCGGCTCGATTCAGGCGGTGATTAATCACGATGTGCCTGTGTTGCAGAGTGCGGTGCTGTTGGTGCGCGATACGCTCGACGCGCCCCTTCGAATCGTGGCGTTCACAGTCTATATCTTTGTGCTCAACTGGAAGCTCGCTCTGCTGGCGGTGGTCTGCTTGCCGTTGATTGCGCTGATTATCCAACGGCTGGGACGCCAAGTGCATCGCATCGCCCACCAGACGCAGGGCGCACTGGCGAATGTGTCGGCACTGGTGCAGGAGGCATTAGCGGGTATCCGCGTGGTGAAAACCTTCGCCACGGAAGACCGCCAGATTGAGCGGTTCATTCAGCACAATCAGGAGGTTCTGCACCACTCTCTGCGGGGCGAGCGTCGTCGGGCACGCCTGCGCCCGACGGTGGAGTTCATCGGTGCGGTGAGCATCGCGCTGGTGCTTTGGTTCGGTGGTCAGCTCGTGGCACAAGGTGAAATGGAGGTCGGGCAACTGCTGAGCTTCCTCTTCCTGCTCCACCAGATTGCTCAGGCGGCGTCGGGCATCGGGGCTATCCAACTCACGCGCAAGCAGGTCAGCGCCGCGGCAGAGCGCATCTTCCGCGAGGTGCTGGATGTCGCCCCCGAAACCTATGACCCACCCAACGCCATCGACCTGCCGTCTGCTCAGGGGCGCATCACTTTCGAGAGGGTCTCGTTCCGCTACCCGACGGGCGAGCAGGCGGTGAAGGAGGTCTCGTTCGAGATTCTGCCCGGCGAGGTGGTTGCGCTGGTGGGGCATTCGGGCGCGGGCAAAAGCACGCTAATCGACCTGCTCCTACGCTTCTACAGCCCTCAGTCGGGCAGGATACTGATAGATGGGGTGGATATCCAGCAGGTGCGCCTAAGCAGTCTGCGCTCCCAGATAGCGGTCGTGCCGCAGCAGACGATGCTGTTTGTGGGCACGATTGCCGAGAACATCGCCTACGGGCTACCCGACGCCACGATGGAGGCGATTGTGCGCTCGGCTCAGCAGGCGCACGCCCACGAGTTCATCGAACGCCTGCCTAACGGCTACGAGACGCTGGTGGGCGACAAGGGTGTGCGCCTATCGGGCGGAGAGAGCCAGCGGATTGCAATCGCCCGTGCCCTGCTGAGAAATCCCAAAATCTTGGTGTTGGACGAAGCTACTTCGGCGTTAGACCCGATTGCCGAGCGCACCATTCAGCAGGTGATTGAAGAGGGGCGCGGGATACGCACGACACTGATTATCGCCCACCGCTGGACGACCGTACAGTGCGCCGACCGCGTGCTGGTGATGGAGCGCGGGCGTTTGGTGGAACAAGGCACGCACAGCGAACTGCTCGCCCGTGATGGAGTCTACGCAAAACTCTATCGCGCGGTGCTGTTAGAGCCAGAGGTGGTCTCTTCATAGAGTTTATGGAAAAAAGTCTTTGGAAAACCCTCACCCACCCCAGCCCTCCCTCTCCCAAGGCTTTGGGAGAGGGAGGGAGCCAGACTCCCCTCGCCCACAGCACGAGAGAGGGGCAGGGGGTGAGGGCTGGTGGTAACCTCACCCCCCACCCCCCCTCTCCGCAAGCAGAGAGGGGGGTGAAGAAGGCGACGGTTCCCCCTCGCCGTTTACGGAGAGGGGGCAAGGGGGTGAGGTTCACTCCCCTCGCCCACAGCGTGGGAGAGGGGCAGGGGGTGAGGGCTTCAAACAAAACGAGGTGAACCATGACGAAACGCAAAGTCACGCTCATTCGTGGCGACGGGATTGGACTGGAGATTTCGGAATCGGTCATCGAGGTGTTCGATGCGGCGGATGTGCCCATCGAGTGGGAAGAGGCGTATGCAGGGCTGGCGTGTATGGAGCGATTCGGCACACCCATCCCCGATGAAACGCTCGAATCTATTCGGCGCAACCGAATCGCCCTCAAAGGACCGACCACTACCCCGATTGGCACCGGACACCGCAGTGTGAATGTGGCGATTCGCAAGGCGTTCGACCTGTTTGCGAATGTGCGCCCTACCCGCTCGATGCCCGGCGTGCAGACCCGCTACAACGATGTCGACCTCATCTTGGTGCGCGAGAACATCGAGGACACCTACGCAGGCGTGGAGTATTGGCAGACGCCCGATGTCGCCGAATCGCTTAGGCTCATCTCACGGCAAGGCTCGATTGCAGTGGTGCGCTACGCTTTCGAGCTGGCGCGCCGACTGGGACGCCAAAAAGTCACCTGCGTGCATAAGGCGAACATCCATAAAGCGACCGACGGACTATTCCTGCAGTGCTTCCGTGAGGTGGCGCAGGACTACCCCGACATCCAAAGCGACGATATTTTGATTGACAACGCCTGTATGCAGTTGGTGATGCGCCCCGAACGGTTCGATGTGATGGTTCTGCCCAATCTGTTTGGCGACATTGTGAGCGACCTGTGTGCGGGGCTGGTGGGCGGACTGGGCGTCGCGCCAGGAGGCAACATCGGCAACGGTTATGCGGTGTTCGAGGCGGTTCACGGCTCTGCGCCCGACATCGCAGGCAAAGGCATCGCGAACCCCACCGCTTTTCTGCTCTCGGCGGTACAAATGCTCCACCACATGGGGCTTCACCGCGAGGCAATCCGAATCGAGAACGCCATCCGCTACACACTGGTGTCGGGCATCAAGACGCGCGACTTGGGCGGGAACGCCACCACGCGCGAGTTCACGAAGGCGGTCATCAGCAACCTGCCATCGCCCCAGAGCATCCTGCGCCCGAACCAAGAGGACGCAGTGCCGTTCCAGATTGACTACCCCGAACCCACTTCGCCCCAGCAAGCAGGCTGGCACACGATAGGGATCGACCTGTTCTTCCACAGCGAGTGTGTGCCCCGTGAACTGCCCCAGCGTTTAGGTGCGCTGACGCTTCAGGTGGTGTCCAATCGTGGCACGCCCGTCGATTTCACGCAGGGCAACGGGCGGTGTGTGCTGAACTGGTATCGGGCGCGTTACATAGCCGAGCGACCGCTTCGCGAAGAGGAGCTGCAGACCGCCCTGCGCGAGTTGCCCCCGAATATCGAGTGGACGACCCTCCAGAGGCTCTATCAGGGCGAGCAGGGCAATCTCTACAGCGGGATACAGTCAAGTTGATAAAATCAAAAGCCCTGAGGTCTCACCTCAGGGCTAAAGCCTTCGACAGCGTCGTCAGAAGCGCTCAATCTTCATTTGCGATTTCGGCATCGCAGAGCCATCAGACCCACTAAGCCACTGCCCAGCACCAGCATACTCGCAGGCTCAGGCACCCAGTCCTGCTCTACTAGCAGAAGCGATGCGGTAGACGATCCTGGTGCAGGTGCTCCATCAATGTGGAGGATGAAGGTTTCAATCACTTGCACCCTGTTTGCAGGGCGGGACAGAGGAACGAAGGTGTTGAAGCCCACATTTCCGTTGGAACCACCCGAGTACCCAGCCCCGCTGAAGAACCCGCTGCCGTTGTAGAGCACTTCACTTGTGTCCAGGTCAACAACCTTCTTCGTCCAGATAATCTGCCCCAAATCTTGGACGAAGCCTTGCAACACAAAGTTGAATCCCGTAAGCGTAGGACCGGTGATTGTGTAGGTTGCTGTGTAGGTTCCACCCGTGAAGTGCGTGCCGTCACCTACTAAGATGGGGTTTGGGTTGCCCTGATTGGTGAGGAAGGTCACTTGGGGCAGACTGCTAACCGTTGCACTGGCAGGTGCGAAGTTAGGACCGAATGTGTTGATGAAGAACGGCACCTGAGTCGTGACTGAAGGTTGACTCGGCTGAAATAATGAGCCTTGACTGTTGGTCACATCCACTTGCCAACTGGCAAAGGCGTGAACCGTGCATCCTATCGCGAATGCGATTACCAAAGACCGAAGTCCTTTCATTTGATACGCCTCCTTCTGTGAGAATCTCTTTTCGGAGGCTCGCTGCCACTCCCAATCGTGAGTTGTAGCAGGATTGGCATTCTGGAGCCTCTACCCATTAAGACTCAAAAACGCCCAAAAACCGGACAGCCTTTCGGCAGAATTACGGGGAATTTGGCAATTTTTCTCAGCATTTGCAGGAATAGTCCTGTGCGCGATATACCTAAGGGGTAGGGTTTTAGGGTATAATGCTCATAACCATAGGGCTAAAGGGAAGAAAGCGATGCGAATTCGATTCAGTCAGGAACTACCGCGCTATGTGCAGGTCAAGCAGTGGGTCGAGCGCCAGATTGCGAGTGGCTATTGGAAGCCTGGCTCGGTGCTCCCCCCTGAGCGAGAGTTAGCCGAAGAGTTGGGCGTCAGCCCGCTCACTGTGAGCCGTGCGCTCCAGTGGCTCGCACGCGACGGGGTGCTGGTGCGCAAACGACGCGTGGGCACGGTCGTCGCCCAAACCATCCCCAGTAGCCTCTTCCACCAAAATCTCACGCTGATGGTGTTGGGCACGCGCGCAGGCACTCGGCAAGGAACCGACTTCTACTTCAGCACGCTCCAGCACAGCATCCTCTCCTCGCTGGCACACGAAGGACTGCGCACGCTCTGGCTGGACTATCAGTTCGAGCAGGTCGAGCGGGAACTCTACGCTTCGGACTTCGTGGGCATCTTGGCAATTGCGCCCACCGCCGAGCATCTGCCATTTCTGGAAGACCTCTATCGGCGCGATGTGCCCGTGCTGATTGTGGGCGCCAGCTCCGAAGAGTGGGACATCCCCACCCTCGACACCGATAACTACCACTCGGCGTGCGAAGGCGTGCGCTTCCTGCTCAACAAGGGTCATCGGCGGTTCGTGGGGCTATTTGGTGCGCTGGAGACCTTCAACTCGCGCGACCGCTGGCGGGGCTTCCGCAACACGCTCCAATCGGCAGGCGTTCCGTCCGAGCAGATATGGACTTTCGTCGTGCCCTATGCCGACGAGGTGGACGATGCGGTTCGGGAGGGACTACTCACTGCCCTGCGCCTGCCCAACGGACCGACCGCTATATTCGCTGGGGGCTACTACCTTGCGCTGTCCGCCCTGCAGACGGTGTTGGGCGCAGGTTATCGCGTGCCGGAGCAGGTCTCGATTTTGGGCTACGACGACCCGCCCTCCGCTGCGCTCTCAACCCCTCCGCTGACCACCTTCCGCCAACCCCTGACTGAGCTGGGCGAGCGCGCCGTGCAGACCTTGCTCAGAATGGTGCGCGGACAGAAACCCGACCCCCTGCACCAGTTCCTGCCGTTGGAGCTGGTGGTTCGGCGCACGGTGGCGGAGGCTACTCCATCGGAGCGTGTGCCCGCTCAATCGCCTTGAGCGAAGCGCGTGCCTTGTTGAGACACTCCTGATATTCGCGTTCGGGCACCGAATCGGCGACGATGCCCGCACCCGCCTGCACATGCGCCACACCATCCTTGAGCAGAATCGTGCGAATGGTGATGCAGGTGTCCATATCGCCCGTGTAGCTGAAGTAGCCCACTGCGCCTGCATACGCCCCACGCCGAGACGGTTCCAGCTCCTCGATAATCTCCATCGCCCGTACCTTCGGCGCGCCCGACACCGTGCCCGCAGGGAAACAGGCACGCAACACATCGAGCGCGTCGGCATCAGGGCGCAGTCTGCCCTGCACCTCCGACACGATATGCATCACATGCGAATACCGCTCGATCACCATCAGTTCGGGCACTTGAACCGTGCCGTATTGGCACACGCGCCCTAAGTCGTTGCGCCCCAAGTCCACCAGCATAATATGTTCGGCGCGCTCTTTCGGGTCGGCGAGCAGTTCTTGAGCGAGTTGGGCATCCTCTTCGGGGCTACTCCCGCGTGGGCGCGTGCCTGCAATCGGGCGCGTCACCGCACGGTCACCCTCCACCGTCACCAGCACCTCAGGCGATGCGCCTACCAGTGTCATCTCGTCCATCCGCAAAAAGAACATATAGGGCGACGGATTGATCGAGCGGAGCGCGCGATAGATATTCAGCGGGGGCGCACTCGTCGGCACACTGAACCGCTGTGCCAGCACGACCTGAATACAGTCGCCCGCATAGATATAGTCCACCGCCTTGCGCACGGCAGACTCGTAGGCGGAACGCGTCATATTCGGCTGGGGCTGGAGTTTGAAGTTGGGGTCTTCAAAGCGTGGGGGCGGAGGCAGGGGCGTCCGAAGCCGAGCCAGCACCTGCTCAATCTGCCCTATTGCCCGACGATAGTCGCTCTCAGGGCAAGCAGAAGGCGCAACATTCACCAGTATCCGAATCGTGTGCAAGGCGTGGTCAAAGATGAGCAGTACCTCAGGCTCCATCAAGCAACAGTCGTCCACCTGCAGGTCGTCTTGGGTCGTTTCGGGGAGCCGTTCGAAAAAGCGCACGATGTCATACGCCAGATAGCCGACCAGCCCCCCTGTGAAGCGTGGGAGGCGCGGGTCGGCTTGGTAGGGATAGCGTCGCAGGTAGGTGCGTGCGATATCGAGCGGGTCTTGGTGGGGTGGGATTTCGAGCGTGCGCCAGCCTGTGGTGCGGTCCCAGAGCCGAGCAGTGCGCCCGCGCGTGCGCACGATTGCGGTCGGGTTCAGCCCGATGTAGGAGTAGCGCGCAATCTGTTCCCCGCCCGTCACGCTCTCCAACAAGAAAGCATAGTGGCTCTCCTGAGCGACCTTGTAGAATGCCGAGACGGGGGTCTCCCAATCGGCAAGCACCTCACGGTACACGGGTTGAAGCGCTCCACGCCGAGCGTTCTCCAAAAAGGTAGCATAGTCTGGCTCGTACATCGGCTGAATCTTACCCGCTCGTGGAAGGGCAGTCGGCACTTGTAGAACAGGCAGGCTAAACTACCCCACTCAAAACCACTAACCAGTCACTGTCTACCAACGCGCTCCAACGAGAGCCAATCACAGCGCGGTGTCCAATCCCAATAGAGACCCGCCTGAAAACGACGCACCCACTCCACTCGCATCGTACTCACCTCCAACACCCCTATCCACGCCCACTCGCGACGCTTCTCCTCGTCAGGATGGAAGTTGGAGCCTTGCACGACCAACAGCGAACCCTGATTCGGTATCTGAAGCAGGTTTATCTCTGTCGCAGGCAATGACTCCTCTGGATGGTCTATCCGAAACCACTGAATTGTACCGGAACGCACAGAGCATAACCCCAACCGAACCCAAGAGCGGTCTTTGAAGCGTGGAACTATCCCAGGTCCTTCAGCATATTGTGTTAACTCGTCGCCCAGCAGAAAGGCATGCTTCTCTCGGAGATAGGCAACGACCGACACACTGGAGCTCACTCTGTTCACCTGCCGATAGGATGTCTCCCCTCTCTGCCACGCCCAGAGCGTTTTCGAACCGTAGCCACCAGCCTCTTTCGGCGTAATCGTTGCAAACATCAGCCCCGTGTCGGTGGGAAAGGTGAGAGCCTCTCTGGCTTCACCGTGTCCCTGTGGAATAGCGGGTAGCCAGCGTACCTTCGCATTCCGCTCGCACGGCACATACCCGAACCGTCTACCGCGTCGGTTTAGGAAGTAGGCTCCCCGACGGTCAGGGGTCAGTGCGTGCCACTGGGCGTCGTTCGTGAGTACCCAGAAGTCTTCGTTAGACTGCGCTATGTGGTTAGGGTCTTTCTGCCACGCGTAAGGGTCAATCATCAGCAGGGTATTCCCACGAGTGGCAGTGATAAGCCCTTGAGCTGTCCAGTCGCAGGTGCTGTAGTCCTTTTCCTCGAAGGCACGCCCTAAGTTCAGACGGGAGATGGATCGTCTGCGCAGGTCAGCCAAGTAGAGTTCCATGCCCATCTGCGTTCCCTGAACAAGAGAGTGGGGCCAAATGCTCCGACGCAGAGCCACCTTTTCCGACTCAGCCCATCGGTGAGCAAGAAAGAGAAGATGGTCTCCTCTATGTGAGAAGCGAATTTGGTCAACTGTGTCAGGAGGGTAGTTGACAAGTCCATCCCTCATTCGGATTGCGAGGGCGTTGTTCTCAACAGGTACCCAGTTGGTGAGCGCTATCGGTTTTTCATCGCCCAAAGGAGCGAGTTAGATATCATCCTTCCATTTCCAATAAGCGAGACAGCCTTGAAGTTTCATCGGAGGAACCTCCTACAGCAGGAACTATTCCGCAAACCAAAACCACTGACCCTCTCGCAAAGGGCTAAAACTTCAGCCATCGTTTTTTGCATCTGACACACCACTTCCCTGAAGAGGATACCCTCTCATCCAGCAAAAGCCAATCACGACGCTGAGCCAAATATCACCGCTCCCGTTGCATCCCGCGCAAACTGAGGCTCCCACCCAAGTCCATAACGGTCTCTAAAATAAACATAAGACCGCTTCGCCACCGCGTCCCAAACCTGATACTCCACCAACACCCACTCCTCAACATACCCCTTTTCCGACTTGCGCCCGTCCAAACACTTTAGAAGGATCCAACGCCCATCATCCGTAATGTCCAAAGGGCGAATCTGCAACCACCGATGCTCTCCCTTGCCCAGCAAACGCAGACGACGCCCATCACGCCACTCCACAAACACCTCCGCTGAGCTATTTGCTTCCTCTAAAGCATTCTTCACGCGCACCCGCACTGAGTGATTGCGAGCATAGGCGAGAAGATCCCACTTTTCAGAAAGGTCTACTAAACCAGAAGAGCGATAGCGGGGGTCACGGAGTTCCCACTCGTAGAAGATTGCTTCGCGCTCCCGGCCGCGCAGGAGCTGACGCTGTCGGCGCAGTACATCATATTTATAGATGCGGGTTTTGCGTTCATCGGGCTCATGCATCCAACACCGAAACCAGATATGACGGCTATCAGGGTACCAGCCCCAACTATAGGAGCAGTGTTCTTCTTCCCTCGAATGGAGAGGGTCAAACAAGCGTTGCACTTTGCGCGTCGGACAGTCTACTAAGTAGAAGGCACCTTCTTCCCTCTTGTCCCCACTCTCCGTGAGGAAACCTGCAAACAGTTTGCTATCAGGGGAGAATATGCCATACAGGATGCCAGGGATATCCAACTCCTTTGGGGTTGAGTCTCCTGAACTCAAAAGCAGGGTTGTTGCGGTGTACACATCTGGTTTAGAGAGAGCCAGATAGTCGGATATGATAGCATATTTCTCGTTCGGTGAAATGTAGTAATGCTGAGTGCTTATCTCGAGGTAGGATTGACCCTCTGGCACAACGAAGAGAGGTTGTTTAAGGACGACGGCTGCTCGGTTGCGCAAAACTCGGCACAGCCAAAGGAACCCCTTGGGGACAGGAGCTGAATGTTCACAAGAGAGATAGGATTGGATGAGAGGAAGACGTTCATACCGACAGTTTGCGTATCGCATCATCGGCTTGCCTCCTTACCTAATTTATCGTCTTAGGTTTATGTTGACTACTTCACGACACCACTGCTGGATTGGCTGTTCCACGGTAATCACGCCTGTCGGCGGGCAATTCTCGGGTTGTTCCGAAACGTCACTTGTCCAGAGGCGCCATCCAATAGAGCCAATATTCACCTCTATCGGCGTCAAATCCTCTGGGGTAAAGAGCGGAGTATAGCCCACTCCACATTTGGAGAAAAAGGAACCTGTTCTTCTCCATCCACCATGTTGCTCTACAGCCTCTTTTCTTTGAGCTATGGAAATAACTCGTCGAATACGCGCAGAGGATTGCTGATATGGCAAAGGTTCGCGCTGATATGCACAGCCTACTATGGTGCGCTTGTAAGAAGGCGTATCAAATCTATCGTCGTGTATGTACCTCCATGCGTGGACATGTAAACTTACAAATTTGTTTCTCGTATCGCCTGTCTCCAAACTGAGCATCATCCACACTACAAACCCATACGGAGCATATTGTCCATTCACCCCATAAGACAGAGACTCAAAGTCGCCTGTTACTGCAATATAGTTGCGTCTTCCCCCTGAATCTGCCTCCCCTGAATCTGCCTTAGGAACATTAAGCATCAATAGCCAGCGATCAAAATTTGGAGGCGGAGAATTAGATGTTCGCCCTATTTCTGGCAGGCTGTTCGGATCGTTAGGATCATAACTGGGGTTAATCTGTCCTCTTCCAGCAGGATGTAACGCAAGCATGCCTTCTACATCAACCCGTTTTCCGTTTTTTGCTGTATACTCCATCCCAAAGTAAACATGGGGAGTGTCACGTGTTGCGTTTTCTATGCTCCCTGCAGTGTACCGATTCCACATAGCCTGCGGTAAGTCAAAGTAATATGTATTTGCAGATGGATTTCGGCGGGGTGGAAGGTAAATTTCGCCCATTGCACCAACGACATCTAACCCCTGACGCGTCTTCACTCTCCGATAAGGACCCGTATCTGTACACCTATGCTGCCGTTCTTTTTGAGGTATCGGAGCAAGGATTGCACCACTGGCACTCATCACTTCCCCTGTTTCATATGAGACAATATGCGCACGCTCACGCGTACGAACCCAACCCGTTTCCGAATAGTACCACCCATCGGGCGACAATGCACTAATGTCTTCATCCCAATCCGCTCTAATTGCCAAACGAATGGCTGGCAGAATTTGGTCGGGATTATCGCTATCCCATGGTATCGCCCCTACATGAGGAACGGCACTATCCTCCACCGATGGCGGACCCCACAGCCCGTTGTACTCCGCCTCCACCACAAAGAAATACTCCACTTCGCTCGTCAAACCCTCAACCGTGTACCTGTAAACATCCATCCCAGACATGGCGAGCAAGTGGGGAGAGCTAAACGGGTAGTTCCCGCTCTGAGTACCCCAACGCACCCGATACCCTGTTGCCCCTGAAACAGGTTCCCAATAAACCGTCACTTTCGTCGCCCCCGTCGGCACCGCAAAGACCCACGGCACCTCCGTCAAAAGTTTACCCTCCGTGCGCAACCAACGCCCCGCGGTCGCTGGAAACGCCCGCACCGTGTAGACCCCCGCAGGCAGACCCTCCAAAGTCACCTGCGTGTCCGTGCCCCCCACCGAAAAACTCCACTCATAAATCGGCACGCTCGCATCGCTCTCCGTCCCCACAGGCTTCAACTGTACCT
>FWPU01002960.1_pt1 | contig 21933 bp, 13 predicted proteins | sample 2228361 | NCBI WGS metagenome assembly FWPU01 (sample SAMEA103939777, study PRJEB20133) | metagenome
CTCATTATAATCACTCAGCGTATCTAAGTCAGTGTCACTGTTGTTAGGATCTGTATTCCACTGATTGACCTCCGCTCCATCATTCAGTCCGTCATTGTCAGTATCAGGGTCATTTGGATCAGTGTTATATTGATTGACCTCAACACCATCATTAAGTCCATCACTATCTGAGTCTGCAAGATTGGGATCGGTACCATGTATAATATATTCTGCATAGTCACTGAGTCCATCTTCGTCAGTGTCACTTTTGATTGGTGATGTACCTGTGATCCTGACCTCTTCATAGTCTGTGAGGTCATCCCCATCGGTGTCCACGCTGAGTGGGTCGGTCTTGTAGATCTTGACCTCTTCTCCATCCAGGAGTAGATCATTATCAGTGTCGGCGTCTAGTGGATCTGTTCCGACAGCAATCTCCTTCCAGTTTGATAGATTGTCTGAGTCTTCATCATCGTAGTAGTCTGAGAAGTCGTCATTGTCAGAGTCGACATTGTTCGGGTCTGTCTTAGTCAGACGTACCTCCTGCAGATTAGTGAGTCCGTCCCCATCATTATCGTCATTACCATCATTGATTCCATCACCATCACTGTCTACGACAGTTGGCATAGTCTGAGTGACATTGCACTCCTCATAGTCTGTCAGTAGGTCATCATCCGTGTCAGAGTCGTTCGGATCAGTATCCACATAGATCTCATACCAGTCAGTCAGCAGGTCATTATCGGTGTCGGCCTTGTTAGGATCGGTGTTGTACGTGATCACCTCTGCAAAGTCTGACAGGCCATCGCCATCAGTGTCAATATTAAGCGGATTTGTATGATACTGTAGCACCTCTTTACCATCATTAAGGTCATCATCATCCGAGTCTGCATCGTTCCAGAGGGTGCCATCAATGAGGATCTCTCTTGCATCTGCCAGACCATCGCCATCGTAGTCTCGACCATACACACTCACAGAGCCAGTCCCCGTACCAACAGCATACTCAGCACCTCCAAAGGCATCGAGGTCACCTGTAGTCAGAACTCTTGTGAAACCGTTTACATCCGTCTGTGTGACAATACTTCCCGTGGCATTATATATAGAGATTCGTCCATTCACGCCCGCAAGTACCTGATTGTTTGTCAATGCGCCTATGTTTGCAACCCTGACCACATTGATCTGTGTACTAACATTCTGACTCCACAGGAGTTGGCTGGTTGATATATTATACGCTCGAAGCCCACCTTCTGTGGTACCCAGTATGAGTTCTTCTTTTCCACCAATCACCAACTGTCCTGTGGTGACAGCAGTGATGCCCCCTGTGACGGTCTGTGTAGCAACAAGTGTTCCTGTGTTATCATACACATACAGACTTCCGTTAGAATCGCCGAAGCTCGCCTCGAGTCGATTATCTCCCATAAGGTCTGCAACATGTATTACATTGATGGTCGCATTGGCATTCTTATTAAACTGTACCTCGCCTGTGGATGAGAGAAGTGTAAACCTATTGGAGTCGCTGGATATTAACACCTCATCGCTCCCATCTAGGTCGAGGTCCGCAGCAACCACTCTTCGTACACGGTTATTACTCAGGTGACTCCATAGGGATGTACCTGTTTTATTGTAGGCATATACTCGATAGTCGTCACATCCTGCAACAATCTCCTGTATAGTGTCACCGTCTAGGTCCGCAGCAGCGACTGCTCTACATGCACTTGTCAGAGCGATGTTCCTGATGACTGTGGCATTTGCTCCGACAAGCATCACGCCATTAGCAGTTGCCACCACTATCTCCATTGGGTCCGTGTTGTCAGCACGTATTGGTCTGAGCATGTAAGGTGTGGTGTCAAGATCGAGTCTCCAGAGTATGTCTCCCTCTTCACTGTAGAGTAGTAGGGTACCATTCTGGAGAACCACAGCCACTTCTAGTCTGGAGTCTGCATCAAACTGCCCTATTACTACATCTGTGACTGGTTCAAAATTATTGTCACTCCAGACCAGCGCGGTCTGAAACTCTGATATAGCTGCTGTATGCGTCGGTCGCACAATAGTGTATATATCACCTGTAGACAGTGATGAGGTGGTAGTCTCTGCTGCAAGAGTTACAAGACTCAGAGTGATTAGTATGACTGTGAGTCCTATGATTATCTGGTATGTTTTCATATCTATTTGCCTCCTCCTTTGATTGCCTCAATCTCTTTCCATGGCTTCACCTCAAAGTAGTCAAAAAAGTCTGCTTCTACAACCGTGATCTCAGAGAAGGGAATGTTCATTGTATTGAGATGTCTGATGAGTGAAAGTACGTGTTCCGCGGGACGGTCTAAAAATAACTTGATGGTGTTTCGTCCTACATTGGATGTGAACTTGATCTCGGGATATTCGAGGATCTTCTGTAACACATTAGGTGTGATGTGATGCAATACCAACTTTATACTCTCTCCCTTACCAGGTAGTGTTGAGATTAGTTCCTCAGGTCTGCCGAATTGACTGATTCGTCCGCCCTCTAAAAGACATACACGTGTACAATAGTCAACTATCTCTAGGTCGTGACTGATTATCACCATTGTTGTTCCAAGTTCAAAGTTTAGTTCTTTGAGATAGTTGAGAGTCTCATGTCGAAGATGGGCATCTAGACCTGTTGTCGGCTCGTCAAGTAATAGTACTGGTGGGTTATGGATCATGCCCATGCATATCGATACTCGCTTCTTCTCTCCTCCAGAGAGTCGTTCAACCTTCTTTGTCATCAGTTCCTCATCAAAACCGAGTATCTGCAATATCTCTCTGGCACGCTTTTCTATCTCTATTGGACGAAGACCAAAACAGCGTCCGAAGAACTCTGCGTTCTGAAGGGCTGTAAAGTCAAAGTATAGACTGGTATGTTCAATCTGTGGGACATAACCGACCAGGAGGCGTATCAGATCACGCCTCTTTGTGACGTTATATCCTCCAACAAATGCCTTCCCTCTAGTCGGATTGATCTGGCCCGTGAGAACCCTTAGTACCGTGGTCTTTCCTGCTCCGGATGCGCCAATTATACCAAGAAACTCTCTCTTGTTGGCATAGAACGAGACTCCCTTGAGTGCCTCAAATCGACCGAACTTGACTCTCAGATCAATGATGTCTATCATGCGTTTTGGGTCGCTTGACAACTCAGACCCCTCCCACATTTGCACTCACAATTTCAAACTTCTTCTTCGCGTTGTCTATGGCTCTGATCAGAGACCGCATTGCCTCTACTTTTTCCAGTCTGTCTAATTGTTCATTTCGAACAAGCTCCTCGATCTGAACCGATACCGCCATAAGCATGTTCATCGAGTTGTCAATTGCATACATCAGTTCCTTGTCGACCTCTGGTATTCTCAACCTCTTCCCTCTACGTGATCTATGCCAGAGTACTATTATTGACAATGTTCCAAACGTGGTACTGGACGCGAGCATTGCTATCTGAGGCATAGATAGTGCGCTCCCTCCAGTGTCTGTTGCATTGGGGGGCGTGGGCACATAGAGTTCAAATGAGACACTGGCAAAAGTACCCGCATACTCTGCGTTTCTGAGTACAATGAACACCCCATTTATACGTCCAGCACTTCTGTAGTAGCTAGGCATGAACTGGGAGGAGTATAGACCGTCCATGACAAATCCTGCGAAGAAGTATGCAATACTACCATTGGGAAGTTCGTATGCTATTGCCACAAATAGGTCGTTGGCAGGCCTGCCATAATAGTCATGAAGTTCTATCTTTAGATATACGCTACTACCAACTGGGTATCTCGTAGTATTCTCTGCAAGACTAGTCACCGCAGTCAATGTATTAGACAGAAGTATTTCATTCAGGTTGTCAAGTAGAACTGTGTTGTCACATCTCATCAGATTCGTGTTGGTAAATACTCGTGACGATCCAAAGATGACAAGTTCTGGTTTAGATGAGTCAAAGAGAATGACTGTCTTACTATCAAGAAGAACTGCAGCCATTGACTCGTTATTTAGGATGAAAGTACCGCCATCAAGCCATATTGTGTCTATATTGTAAGACAGTCTTGAGGAACTGATTATCTCGGTTGTGTTATCAGCATCGTGTTCACCATATAGTTGATAGCCGTACGGCTGAAGGAGCGAGTTGAGCGCCGTTATATTTGCACGTGACTCCCGATCACCTAATATCACGAGTCGCCCGCCACCCGCTGAGAACTCCCTCAGAGTGTCTATCTCTGTACTGTTGAACTCCTTCGTGGGACTGATTATAAACACAGTTGAGAACTGTGTCAGTATGTCCTTAGTGAGTCCCATACCGGGTGCCTCAACCAGATCGAGTCTCTGCTGTGCCATCACTGACTTCATTGTTGATAGTCCTGAATAGGTCGTCATTCTGAGCGTCTCGAGCATATCACTGAGCTGATCCAGTCCAGAGATGTCTATATCTGTGAATGAAGTGCCAAGACCGGTTGTGTCACTCTCCTGGGCCAATGGAAAGACACCACCCCCAGCTCCGCCGCCAATTCCACCACCCATCCCACCACTACCACCCAGACTAGACATGAGTCCTCCACCATGAGAGGTGTCCAAAAGCATCATTGCTCTGGGATAAATAATAGTAGTCTCCATTGTGATGTTAGCACTCCAACCCACATCAGTATGTAAGACATAGTCACATTGATGATTTCCATCCATAGTTATCATTGGTACAAAGAGCAGCAATGAGAAGTTGTAGATGCCATATACGTTCTCAGTTGGAGTCAGGGTGATGTTTCCCCATTTACCGGCATCACCATACTTCTCTACAGTCAGATTACCTAGTGGTACAGTGGTTGATAGAATTAGACCATACATTCCAAAGTCTACGGGAAATCTCAGATTGAATGGTGCAAACGGTAGATGCTTCGGAAACACAGACACGGAACTTATTGGTGTGATCACAAACAGGTCTCTCATTAGGAAGTCATCAAGAAGTCTGATTGAAGTCGCAGCCAGTTCGGCAGACGGCGTTGTGAACAGTGCCAACGCCTCTGCGACTCCAGTTGCCACCACCCATGCAATGGTATACATATTCTCCCTCTCTGGACTCCACTCGGTCTCTAAGACAATGGCATGGAATGGCGCAACATCATTGTACACAAAGAAGTTGGCAGCAACGGATCCTGTGTCAGACTCGGTCCGCCCAACAACCATCGCAGCCACAATTGAGGTCGCACGAGTACCAATATTCATGACTACGCAACGCGACCTGTAATTGACACCCATGCGTGCGATTCGCGGTATGTCCGCCTCTACAACAATGAGGTCGCCACTCTGGGACATTGTGAAGGATGGACCGGTTGACCATAGTGTCTGAATCATACTATCAAGTACTGTTCTGTTCTCTGCAAACGCCATTGCTAGTGTCAGATTGGCCTGCTGCTCTGGCAGCAAAACACCAAGGTCCCACTTCATACCAAGCCCCACTTGTCCATCAAAACTTGTAGATCCTGTCAGACTGTCTTCTGTGACGTGTTGTGAGACTGTTGATGCATTACCAACTTCAAAGGCTGCTATTGTTCTGTTTGAGTTGATTCCAATGTAGAAGTCACCTAGTTCCTCCGATATACCATAGGCAAACAACATGTTGGTGTTTGCAGCATATCTGCCGTGGTCATCTTTTCCATCCGCATAGATATCTAAAGTATATGACAGATATAGACTCAGATTATAGATGGGTCTGGTACCAAGATTCAGTATGAACGGCGTGATCCTGAAGCCCGTTGAGATAGGAATCGCAAGTGGGTTGTTGGTGTTGTAAGATTCTACAAGAAACACAACATATATCTCGTTCTCATATGCAAGGACTCCAACATACCTGTTGTAGTTGTCAAGTCCTACCGGAAGATATGTCTGGTGCAACTCTCGTTTCACATCAAAGAACATAAGACTCGTGGGATCCTTATCATTCCAGCGTAATGAGAACATCCCCATCAATAGATGGATGCCCGAGTCCTCCACGCCCCTCTGATCCAGTGCCGCGACCATTGTTCCGAAACTACTCATGAGCGTAGTCGTATTGGCACTTCTACCCTGTGAAGAGACCAATCCGAGCGCTAACAGAGGAACTCCTGTTGTTCTTTGTTTAGATTCAACTGGAGTCTGAATCCTACTGAGATATTCAAACGCTCTGGGAAGATTAAGGAGTCCGGCACCTGCATCGTTTGCACCATATGCAACCGATGTTGCAGTGTCTCTCAAGACGTTTGAGATCACAATGGGTGATGCCCGGTCAAAAGCCTGCATGAGAATTGCTGCGGCTCCTGCAACAATTGATGCGGCAGCGGTGGTTGTGTCTGCAACTATGTAGTAGTCGTCTATTGGTGTTCCTAGACTGCCCCCAAGTAGATCAGTCAGTCCCGACAGGCTCTCAAGGTCAAAATCACCAAACCCTAACGATTCGAGCGCTGCACCTGCTCTCGCTCCCACTATACCCACAGCTGGCGCGACAATGTCAGGTTTGGTCATGAGTTCAAATGTTGGTCCCCGTCCTGAGAACGCTGGGACTACTCCTCTTGTCAAGTCATATCCACCAATAGTCAGTGCCGCTGTTGAACCACCTGGCGACATTATTGTGAAATAGTCTGGTCCATCATCACCTGCAGCGGCAATCACAAGTACTCCCTTTTCAGTCGCATATCTCACAGCATCTGAGACTGCATCACCTGGTGTGCCAAGTGTGTTGAACGGCAGTAGAATGATGTCTGCACCTCTGCTGCATGCCCATTCAATCCCTGAGACTATCCAACTCGGAACTGCAAAGAGACCTCCAAGTGTGACCTTTGCAGCCAGGAGTGTGACCCCCGGTGCCACTCCAGAGTAAATACCTGAAGAACTGGCTCCTGTGCCTCCAACAATAGAAGCAGCATAGGTACCATGACCTATTATGTCAATTGGAAGACTGTCCCCCTCTACAAAGGATGCGAATGCAGTGACCTTGCTGTCTGTTGTGTTGCTGTTGTCGTCAAGGTCATTGAGGTCATCATGAAGAAAGTCGATGCCCGTGTCCAGCACCGCCACCACTATCCCTGACCCATTGTATCCTCTCTCCCAGAGTGCACGAGCCCCAATGAGGTCAGGAAGTGGTGTATAATCATTCAGTGACGTTGTTGTTGTAGCGATGCTATTCTCATGGGATGAGGTGCCTATTGAGGTGTCTATCTCCCTCATCTCGTTAGACCATATCTTTTGAATGAATGCCTCTCTGACCAAATGACGGATCGTTGAGGGGGTCGTTTTGACTCTGAGCATTCCAAGACTCTCAAAGGATGTGATGAAGTCCGCTAGACTATCAAGTTGTGCTACAGTTGCCCTGACCTTTGCCTCACCCACCTGTGGGTCATACTTGATGAGAACGTCAACGGTCTGTTGTTCATCCAAAATACGCTCTAATGACGATTCTATCTTTGATGTCTGTTCCTGTGTCACATTAGTTGGTGTAGTCAATGCTATTGTCGTGGGCGGTGGTGTGCTCATAATTGTCTGAGTGGTAATCACCAGTATGATTAGGGCCACAAGTACAGCATGTGTGAAACGTGTCAACTCCCTTTGCCACTCCATCCCATTCACCTCTCAATGATACCCGTGACTAGACCCCTGGTTATGGCAATATAGTAGTCGACCATATCTGCTACTGATCGTGTCTTGATTATCTTGACATGAATGTCATTTTTCTCAAGTGCTTCTACACATCTCTCGGCAATCTCACCTAGTGGTTCATCTGTAAAGACCTTCAGAAGTTCCCCACGTTGAAGAACAAATCTTACGCCCTCAACTTCCTCAAGGATCTTTCTTGCACGTGGGTTGACCTCTTCAATTACAACACCCACGGCAAATCCCCTGTTTGGGAGTGACTCCTTCAGTCTCAGAGGGCTCCCAAATGCAACAAGACTCTTTCCCCTCATGAAGACTGCAACTTTGTCACAGAACTCCGCCTCTATAGGATAATGCGTGACAACCACAAGAGAGGTGCCGTATTCCTTATTGATATAGTCAAGGTAGCGCCACAGCTCGTTTCTGTTGTCGGGATCTAGTCCACTGGTGGGTTCATCTAGTATCAGCACTTTGGGTCTATGAACAAGGGCTATGGCAATGGATACTCTTCGTTGTTGTCCTCCACTTAGTTCATGCGTCAAGTTGTTACCTTTCTCCAGTATGCCAAAGTCTTTGAGAAGTCTCTTGCCATCTTTGATCAGTCGCCACTCTGGAATGTCATACTGTTTACCAAATGCAATGATGTTCTCCAGAGGCGTGAAGGTCTCGTACATATAGCTGAGGTCTTGCGGACAGTAACCAAAGAAGTATCGGACCTTCTGAGCATTACGTGAGTCAATGCCCGCTATTCTCGCAACGCCTGTGCTTGGTATGTCGCCTATGAGTGCCTTCACGGTTGTAGTCTTACCAGCACCGGACTCGCCAATGATTGCAAGCATCTCCCCCTCTTTTAATGAGAAAGTGACGTTTTCAATCAGTTTCTTTTTGCCTCTAGTTGTGACTGTGAGGTTTCTACACTCAATCACATCACGATAAGTGGGAGTCTCCACCCATACAAACGGCTGGATGTACACTTTATCCGCCATGATTGTGCGGTTTGGATTTGTCTTCGGCCCAAACAACAACTGGGGTTGCACTACAAAATAGATCTTTGAGGTATCCCCGCTATCGTCTGTTTCGACTCTCACTTCAAGACTTCCCTCTGGCAGTACAGGTGCAGGACCTACTGTGCTGTTCACTATTGTACCCTGTATCATGATGGGTCTCTTGTCCGAGATTCTATTTCCCCATACTGTACATCTTACTTGTTGAGACTTTAGCAGCTTTTTGATCTCTCTTGCTCCGTGTAACAGGTCGGCACCATCATAATATATGTCATCATACATGTTTCTTCTGAGATAGTTTCGCATGACTATCTCCGTGGCGGCCACATCCTGACTGCCAGACACATCACTGCCGACTGTGAGTACGCTGTCAAGTTCACCCGTCTTCTTTTTTCTAAGATCATGCTCAACAAGTACAGCTATCTGTTTTGATAACACTCTTCTCTTGGCACCTATGACACGTCCTTGGAATGAGACCTCCTCTCTTGTTGATGTGAGAATCCCCTGAATCTCACAGTGAATTTCTCTATCGTTTCGTGTCTCGTACCATTCAATAGCGTCACCAATCCTTGTACCTGAGAAGAAGGCCTCTTCTACAACAGGCGGTTGACGTTGTAAGACAGTCAGTTCATCCTGTTCAACTAGTGGTTGTGTCAATTCAATCACCTCTGACTAGTATCTTATCCAAGTGTGGGCTTCTTTGCAAACACCACTGTGGCACCAAGTATTGCAAAGATTGAGAAGGCCATCAGCCGTAGAATCCTATCTGACACCTCTAACAGGTTTAGTCCCTTGAATGTGGTGTCAATCAACAACTTTAGCCCCTGATTGAAGGGCAGAATCTGATCTATGAAACCCACATCAATGAAGAAACCAGAGAGTATCAGCGTACCAAACATTACAAAGAGAAATATCTGATTGGCCTGTAGACGCGTGGACGCCACTGCAGAGATCAGTATCCCCGTGGTGGAACCTGTCAAAGATATCATAGTCATTATCAGTACCAGTGACAGAAAGTCCGTGTTGAGATTCAGATCAAATGCTATGATCCACAGAGATATGAGTAACAGTGACTGAAAGAATCCAATGATGACATATGCCAACACCTTTGCCACAACGACCTCAAGTCGGTTTGTAGGCGTGAGCAACATACGTCGCAGTGGAATGTCTCCAACTATGGACTGTGAGGACGTCATTGCAATACCGAGATAGCTTGATATGATCACAATGAATCCACCAAATACGCTTGCTACATAGCCACCTTCAGGTGTAAATTCGATTATCATAGATGGAAAGATCTCTGACCTTATCCACAGTTTTGAGACTCTGAACATTATTACTGCAGTCTGGACAGTTGTGATTACACTACTCTGATCAAGGGTCTTTGTGGCATCAACATGAACATCGATATATGTGGGAATGTTTAGTGTCAGATTTAATTCAAAGCCGTCGGGTATGACAACATAGCCCTTTATTTTTTCGGCATACAGGTCATTAAACGCATCTCTTGTGTTGTTATAATATACGAGCTCTTCAACCATTGCTCGTAAGTATGCTGTGAAGTTCTCAGAGAGGTCTACTCCCTCATATACCCTGGTTGTGTCAAGATCAATCAGACCAAGTCTAAGTCCTCCGCCTATATCTCCATCTGAGTCATTGGGGACACTGATGTCAGATCCACCATTCTCCGAGTTGGAACCACTGCGCATCTGGATGTTGCCCATATCACTCTGTTCAATCACCCACCAGAGCATACCCATGAGTGCTACTGGCAGAAGAAAGATCAGAAAGAGTGCAGCTTTGTCCTTTATAATCAGACGTAACTCCTTCATTATCATGTTAGTGATACGACGTGGAGGCCTGGTCAGGCTCTCTGCCATTCTTATGACACACCCTATCTTACTTCATCCATCAAAAAAACACATGATGGCGCAAGGTCATCTCTGTTCTATATAGTTATTAATTGTTTGGCACTGTATACTGATTGTACTCATCAATAGACCGACTATATGCACGAAGATTAAATATGTCCTGACGTCTTCAATCTGTCTATGTGTCTATATGTGTTCTGAGTTGATGTTGAAGGGTGAATAAGATGAGCAAATTCTCTGGGCTAGATATTGAGCAGCTCAAAAAGGTTGCAACTATGCATCGAATTATGACGGATGACTTGGTAGGACTCAATCCATATGACGCGGCGAGATCTCTCAGAGCAAGACTGAATCGTGTTGTATATTCTCGCGGAGAAAAATGGATGTTACCCCGCTGGATGATTCGTGGACTTGAGGAGAGGACTATATCCCTTCTTGAAAAGACCGCTTTAGAGAATCCATACATTGACGAGCTAATCTATATTGGAACACCCGGCGGTCGCTATGTAGCAATAGCTGACTCCTCTGGTCTTACAAGTCCAGGTACTGGATGTGGTTCTGTCGATATATGGATCTTGAAAGACAAGACACTGTATTTTCCTGCTATGATATTGGACAAGGATGTCTATCTAGCACCTAATGGTTCCGACGACCAGGTCTTTTCTATTAGTATGTACGTTGGATCTGTCAAATTCACCCGTCTTGTATATCATGCTGTTGTTGATGGTATTGAGCTAGTATACAATCAGATCAGTCTGAGAAACAATTCGTTCGAACCAGTCACATTCACATTCTTCGTGGCTATTCGACCCATGTCACATGAGGGCGTGGAGCCAATTAACAGTCTCGAATATGATCAAGCCACTGGAACAGTATATTCAAACCATAGACTCGTCTTAGAGACTGACAAGCAGCCCGCCTCAGTGATAATGACAACTGCAGACAATGCAAATCTGCCAATCGAAGTGACGACTAGCATCGGACGATGTGACACATCTTTCTCTACACCAAAGGGTCTGGGTACAGCAGTGTTGCGATTCGATATACGACTGGGACCTGCAAGTACACAGGAACTATTCTTTGTCACTCCTCTTGAGGCCATTAGTAGAGATAGTCATACTCGAGCCTTTCCAAAGTCCTCGCAGTGTCTTGACAAGACTGTGGAGGCATGGTTTAGATTTGATCAGAGCACAGTCAGAGGTGTTTTTTCCGACCCCCGACTGAACCATATGATGAGTCAGCTGAAGGCCCTATTGGCAAAACGCGCCATGAATTCATTACTAGGCGACAAATTGACTGTTCCGGCGCCCATTGAAAAGGCAAGAGTCGTATCTACCTTAAACCGGCTCGGTGCAACTGACCTTGTCCAGCAACTGATCCGGATGCTATTACCTCAACTTACTGAATGGCGACCTAGTGACACAGTCTTAGCACCACTAGTCTGGTCTGTTCTTCAGTCCTGTGAATACTCTAGTGATGCATCATACTTGCATAACATGCTTGACATTATCAAGAGATGGGCAGCATTAATGAGTTCTTTTCTATCCACTCAATATACACACTCCGCAACATCCCCTCCTGCAGGGACACTGGCATCTGGTGAGCCTACGCCTGTGCTATCCTCTGTCGGTACTGCTCCGGTCTCAGCCGTTCCAAAGGGTACAGAGACAGAGGAGTCTTGGGTTCAGCAACTGAGAGAAGAGCTGGCACATATCGAGAACATGGGCAGAGTTGAGATATCACAACCACTGCAAGTTCCTACTATGATGCCTCCTGCAGAATATCCTCCCCGGTCATTCACACCGAGAGAGTTTGCAGGACTAATATGGACGTATGCGGTTGCACGATCTCTTGTATCTGTGATCTCAAGTATAGATGAGATTGAGACGTTTCGTGACCTGCCACGGATGGCATTTGATTTGCATTCACGAATAATGTCTGCATCTGCAGGTGTCTTGGGCTCTGAATTTGAGATATCAATGTCTGAGACCGAGGGACAGTTCGATGCATTATATCTACTTAGTACACTCACCCTCATAGGATTACAACTACCAGGCGATACACTCTCAAGACTTATTCAGGCCATTCGATCCAGCCTATTACGAGGCGGAATGTTGAGGGTTCCCGGTGAGTCAAGATATGTATCAGGATATCTTACACTTCGATTGGCTCAAGCGTATGTGATGCTCCGAGATAGCGACAGTACAGAGTTGTTATTAGTCAAGATGTTAGGCTATAGCACACGTCTTGGGCTGCTTCCTGAGATGTTCGACCCCAACAATCCAAGTAGAGGTTCTGGTGATTGTGGTAGTCTTATTGCTGCATCTGATCTACTACTGTTAATTATCGGCATGTTATCGAGATACGAGGACATGACTCTGATTGCTCTACCATGTGTTCCTGATGAGTGGTTCACTTCTGAAACTCCTATCTCATTGAGTAATATTCCTTGCCGGACAGGTCAAATAGCAATTGAAATTGCCACCTCTACAAATCAACATCAGATAGAACTACGAATGGAACATCTCCCACAAGAGATAGTGGTAAATCTGCCTTCACACCGGTCGGTATCAATGGTACGTGTATATGGTGGTAATGTTGTGAGCCGAGTACAGGACGATGTATCTCCACATATACGGCTTGTTCCTCTAGCTAACACAGTTGTCTGTACATTTCGTAAATGAGTTCTAATCGCCTCTGAAGTGTGAAAAATTAACATTCATCTTGTGTGCGTAGTCTTATGACCATCTCACCAATCTGTAGCTCATTAACTACCTGTTCAGTATGCCTTTTTTAGTCTAACCAGCTATCTTCTTAGGATAACCATTCTCTCGCCAGATCCACAGCTCTATGAAACACTTCTTTTCTCCTCGTGATGCGTCCTTCTTCAGTCCCGCAACAATCTGGCGGCCATCAATGTACGGTTTGTCTTCATTATGAGGGAGTCTATCTACGAGTTCCATGACATCTGGCGCATAGTTTCGTGCCACAATTACTGCTTTCTGAGGATAGTATGGCTTAAACTCTGTCTCACCCTTTCTCATCATTATTATAACATAGTCATCAATTCCGTCAATGAAATCTATCACATCACCACGACTTGCTATATCATCAATTGTCTTGATAAAAATAAGATTCTGTGAGAGAAGTGTAGTTGTCAGCTCATCAGGTCGATACTTGGCGTCATCATTCAGTTTCTGTGAGTAATTCACAAGTATATCTATTGTACCCTCTCCACCAGTTTTCTTCATGAGTCGTGCCTTGATGGAGATCTCACCACCGTACTCGTCATACGCAAAACGGGCCACTCGGTTCAAGAAAGGATCCTTGATCTTGTTTAACAACTCCTCTGCAACATTCTCAAAGTCTGTATACATTATCGGTTGAGGTCGCTCTGGAATCTCATATCTGCGCTCGAACTCCTCGCACATCTCCAGTGCTACTTCGGAGAACTCCTGAAAATCAGGGTTTTTGGAGGCAATTAATGCAGCCACAGTCCTTTCAGTGGAGGCCAGAAATATCACCTTCTCTGCAGTTGAGAATGAGGTGAGTCCCCCAATGTGTAGGTCCTGAAGAAAATGTCTAGCGGCCGCAATAAAACTTGCTAGCATAGCTGGATCCATGTCATTCTTCTTTAACTTGTAAAACAGTGGAATGCCTGACCTGGCCTCAAAAATAACTACGCCTTCGAATAACATTGCACTAGTCACCAGGGTCCAAAGAGTGAAGTATCCCTGACCTACTTTTAACTCTTATCAATGATATAATATTATTATCGCCCTAAGTTTATAGGCTTTGGATTTAATCCGTCATCTCTCCAGTTGTGTAGTGTAGATTGTGTAGACTTTTCTTTAGATATACAAAATATTTGAAGTGGCAGTGTTATCGTTTTATAGTAGTGCTTTTTGATATTATTGTCTGTGTATGATTTTAATATACACAGTCCGAGATGTGGCATTCACTGTGTAGGATGTAACATATAGTCGTTGCGTCTCGTGGCAATAGCGCCGTCAATATTCCATAGATGGTGTTGCACACGTACCATAACACTTACATCAACAATCATGCGCGTGTTACTCCTAGACACAGTTGTGGAGGACAACCATACGAGTGAGGAAGCACTCACCTCAGACATCTTGGTGATAGGTAGTGGAATCGCCGGCCTATTCTTCTGCATTAAGGCGTCAGATCTAGGTTCAATCAATCTGGTCACAAAGAGAAGGCTCACAGACTCTGCAACAGCATGGGCACAGGGTGGTGTGGCCGCAGTCATGTCTTCTGAGGACTCTATCAAGTCGCATGTTGAAGACACATTGCGGGCTGGAGCTGGTCTGTGTCATCCTGATGTTGTAAATGCTGTAGTCATGTCCGGGCCAGATCGCGTCCGTGAACTCATTGAACTTGGGGTACGGTTTACATATGACCCTGAGAATCACAATTATGAGCTTGGTCTGGAGGGTGGCCATAGTAGCCGTCGTGTGCTTCATGTCCAGGATCGTACTGGTCAAGAGATTGAAGAGGTACTCGCAGCACAAGTCCGTCGTATTAGTTCAGTGCAGATATTTGAAGACCACATGGCAATCAATCTTGCAACACACGGTGGTGTTGTGGTGGGTGCCTATGTTCTTGATGTCAAGACGGGGGTGGTCAAACGTTTTGCAGCTCGGGTGGTCGTTCTAGCAACGGGTGGTGCTGGGAAAGTCTTCAGATATACAAGCAATCCCGACCATGTGACTGGTGATGGTATCGCGATGGCATATCGAGCTGGCGCGACAGTGACAAACCTGGAGATGATTCAGTTTCATCCGACAATTCTCTACCATCCAAAGATACGTTCCTTTCTCATCACCGAGGCACTCCGTGGTGAGGGTGCTGTACTACTTGGAAATAAGGGCGACCGGTTTATGCCAAGATATCATCCGCAGGCAGAACTGGCACCACGCGACATTGTTGCAAGAGCGATTGACCAGGAGATGAAGCGGACAGGTGTGGATCATGTCTGGCTAGATATATCTTTCAAGGATGCCTCCTTCTTAAAGTCGAGATTTCCACAGGTATATGAGAACTGCCTCAAGGCAGGCATTGACATCACAAGAGAACCTATTCCTGTGGTCCCCGGTGCACACTATGTATGTGGAGGTGTAAAGGCAGACATATATGGTCATACAGACGTCCAGGGCCTCTTTGCAATAGGTGAGGTTGCAGGGACTGGTCTCCATGGTGCCAACAGACTGGCCTCAAACTCGTTATTAGAGGGACTTGTCATGGCACACAATGCCTCATTTGCTGTGAGAGAATATCTTGACCTTCCAATACGACTTGATGTCATTAAGCCTTGGGATCCGGGACTGGCAACGGATCCGGATGAACTGGTTGTCATAAGTCACATGTGGGACGAGATTCGGTCTATTATGGCAAACTATGTCGGTATTGTACGTTCAAACAAGCGACTTATCAGGGCAAGAAACAGGCTCGGTTTCATTGCCAAAGAGATTGAACAGTTCTATTGGGACTTCAAGATCACTCCCGACCTCATTGAACTAAGAAATATCGCCACGGTGGCGGAACTGATTGTCAAGATGGCACGAATGAGGCGAGAGAGTCGCGGAGCACACTTCAACATAGACTATCCCTATCAACGCGACGAGACTGTCGATACGGTGATCAAGAAGGGGTATGTCTGCTGTTGTCCAGTTGGCTTAAATTAGGTGCGGTATTGTCTAACTACCCTCTGAACGCAGATGTTGATTTGAACTAGATGAATGGAACCAAATAGAGCCCAAGTCCTTGTAAATTGTGTTGGACTGGATCTCTTATACCATGTTTTAAATTCTAGGTGAGTCATATTCTCCATGTGGCTGCACCACCAGGTATCTCACTGGTTATAATGCGTGGTATCTCTCCTGTTTCTCTCTCATATTCTTTAGATACCGCCTGTCCGACTAGTGTCAAATCTCTTCTCTTTACAAGTGCAAGTATTGCCCCACCCAGACCCGCGCCCGTCAGTCTGCTTCCAATCACACCCTGCTGTCTGCCTGTGATCTCCACCAATAGATCAAGTCGTGGATGCGAGACCTCGTAGAGTTCTCTCGAACTGATATGTGACAGGTTCATCACACGACCAAAGTCTTGCAGATTGTTCTCTCGTAGAAGCTCCTTTGCTCTAATCACTCTCGCGTTTTCAATGACTACATGCATCATCCGTTTTGCATGTGTCGAATCAAGGAGTGCCTCCGCCTGAGGGATTCTCTCTGGTGGAATATCTGTCAACTTAGATATACGCCAACCATTCTGAACAAGTATCTGCACTGCCTCTATACACTCTTTTCTTCTCTTGTTGAGTATATCCCCTGCTGCCCTTGATACCATACTGTCAATTATCATTATGCAGATATCAGGACTGAGCGGAATGTTCTCCGTTTCGAGAGTCGTACAGTCAATGCTGAGAATCGAGTGTGGTTGACATAACTGTGAAGTGAACTGATCCATTATTCCACAGGCAACACCACAGTAATTGCGCTCTGCCTCGTATGCGACTAGTGCGACATCCCTGGGTACAAGTCGCGTGCCCATTGACTCATTAAGCAGATTGGCAAAAGAGACCTCCAGAGCCGCAGATGAACTGAGTCCTGCACCAATTGGTACATCACCACTCACAACTGCAGCCACAGCAGGTGGTCTTAGTCCTCGCTGATGATATGCCCAATATACCCCTCGCAGATAGGTGTGCCAATTCAGTCTATCTACCGGGCCTATCTCGGTTGGCTCGAAGGTCTGAGTCTTATCATAGTTGGTAGAATAGACCACGACACGCTCATTTTGCGCGCCGACAGACCAGACATATCTCTCAATTGTGGCTGAGAGCACTGCCCCCCCGTTATAGTCCGTGTGATTTCCTAACACCTCAACTCGCCCAGGTGCTCTAGACATGATCACATCAGTCGGCCTATGACCAACGATACGTGCCAATTGCTCAATAAGCCTCTCCTGTATGTCCATTCATATCGCCTCTCTCAGTTCCCGTGCCTTCTCCTCTGGTAATGAGTCATTGGTGTAGACCCATCCACCGATCTCAATTCCAGCCAGATATTTTAGTCGTGTGCGGTCTCTCCATGGTGGGTAGAACTCTATATGAAAGTGCCAAAATGGTACTTCTTCGTGTGATGGACGGGTGTGTAGTACCATCACATATGCAATCTCCTCAAACACTGCCGAGTATCTACGTACCACGTCTCTGACTGCAACACCAAGACTCCGAAGCGAGTCTTTTAATTCAATCAGACTACTGACATGTCTCTTTGGATAGATATGTGTCTCATATGGCAGTCGAGCTGCATAAGGAACAATTGTGACAAACTCCTCTGATTCTGCAACAAGCCTCTCTCCCAGTCTCTTCTCCTTCTCAATCATATCACACACCAGGCACTTCTTCTCCTGCTGCCATATATGACGAAACTGTTCCATCTCGCGTGCAATGCGTGGCGGAACAAATGGCATGGCGTAGACCTGTGAGTGCGGATGGTTCAGACTGACTCCGATTGCACGTCCTCTGTTCTCAAACTCGAGTACGTATTTGATATGTCTCTCCCTGTCTAGCTCTGTGAACACTCTTAGATACTCTTCAAATACGAGTCGGACCTCGTCGTCAGTCATGTCTTCAATCTGTCTGTTGTGCTCCCTTGAAGTGATTATCACCTTGCAGTGACCAAATGCTGGAACTCCCAATACTAGTTCATTCTCAAGACCGAAATATCCCACATCCGGCGAGAGTGAAGCATATTTGTTCTCAAGCGTCAACACTTGCCATTCTCCTGCGGTCTCAGGATGTCCAGGACAGAATGGACAATGTGCTGAAGGGTCTTGAAACGGTCTGTCTGCCCGCTTGGGTGTCATAATGACCCACTCCCCAAGCATGAGATTTCGCCGTATCTCGCTCATTATTAGATCCCTCATGTCTGACTGTGACAATTGTCAATTAGAACCATTCGGCGTGACGACATCTATACCGTACTCCCTACGAGTTCAGTGGTCTTAGAACGTACCAATAAGTATCTTTAGAAGTCATACATGCCAACACAATGACAATATGGTCGAGCATGAACGGATCTCTCAGATTGAACTAATCGCAAGTCGCGCATGGCCCGCAAGAGAGGTTGAGCAGTATGGCGGATGGTTCCTCCGAGCCACAGGTGGTGTGACTAGACGGGCAAACAGTGTGCTTCCATTGCAACCACCTGCTTCACAGAGTCTCAATGATGCCATCCAACACGCGAGAGAATTCTATGAGCGCAGAGGTCTTCCATGCATCTTTCAAATGACTGAAGCGAGTAATCCCGCTGAGTTGGACGAGACACTAGTCAATGTTGGTTTTCAGAGAGAACTTGAGGTAAATGTGGACATTGCTCCTGTGTCCCATATCACATCAGTGTCATCAAGTGTCTATACACGCCTTGAGACACAACCTACACCGGAATGGCTGTCTGTGTTAGCACGTGGTGGTGGTTATACTGAGGATGTTCTCTCCATCCGCAGAGACATAATGATGCGAATCCGTAGTCCTAAGATCTTTGCATTGGCTCTTATTGATGGGTAACCGGTTGGTACTGGTCTTGGTGTTTTAGACGGTGAATATCTGGGTATCTTTTCAATAATGACACTCCCTGAGTTCCGTAGACGTGGTGTGGCAACATCAATCAATGCTGCAATTGCCACTTGGGGTATGATGCAGGGCGCAAAGACAGTCTACCTACAAGTTGAGAAAAACAACTCGGCTGCAAAAAAATTGTATTCTTCCCTGGGTTTTGAAATGCTCTACAGATATTGGTATCGCGTTTTTCCGGGGCAGAAATCCTGAAGCGACAGACTCCTACCCCGATCGTTCAAGTTCTTACTATACCGTCTTAAGCCATGCCTCGTATTCTGTTCTTATTCGGACTGCCTCTTCGGTATCACCAAAGTTTGATGGACTCACTACAACACGATCGCCATCCATGAGTGCCTCAATGGTCATAATGCCTGGGGCTTCAATCTTTACACCCATCATACCATTACGTATGAACTTCTCAGTGTAGACAAGTTCTGCATTCTTAACAGTAGTATAGAGCAGAAAGGCCATCTTCTGCTCCACTGTGCTAGTTGAAGTGACGCGCGTGGTTGGAACTGCAGCTGGTGTTGGTTGTGGAGTCCGTGTGACACGTGGTGTAGCTGGTGCTGTTTCTCTTGGGGGTTTGGGGTGCTCGGTCACATGTGGTGTACTCACAGCGGTCTTTCTTATGGGCGGTGCCTCAGCAGCATATTGGGCCGCTTGTGCCTCATCGAAAGCAAGTACCTCATCCTCAAATCTCCACACTCTGTTTAGAAGCGCCTTGAATGCCGAGATGTTTGATGCCACCTCTGGATCTGATTCATCTTTTTCTATGAGTTCTATGACCTTTGATGTGGACATCCCAATTGTCGTGCTCTTGATCTTGTAACCACTCTTCTGGACGCTCTTTGCCATTCTAAGAGCATGCATCCTGGTTGGCATACTCACATCCCGACCAATCCATACCCAGCATGTGTCATCGTATTCATCTAATACTACAAGTGCATTGTTACTGTTTACCAGGTCTGGATCAAGTTTCACGGGACGCATCTCACCCGAGTCATCTTGAAGCATGAGCAGATACGGTTTTCTTGACAGAGTCTTTATGGGAATGATAGACACACTCCTTGTCCTATTTTTGTTTCCAACAACATTTTGTGATACTTGCATTTAACCAATGTTGTGGTATATTGATTGCATGTACATAAGTAAGTATAATGTCCTATGATGCAAGACCTGTTGACATGATATCCACATCAACATCAATTACCAACAGCGTCTGAGTATCTGCAACCCCCTTGATTTTTCGCAATCGTGTTGCAACAATATCGACTATTGTTTCCATATCTTTTGCACGGATCTCGGCAACAATATCAAAGGCTCCAAAGACCGCATGAACCTCCTCTGTAGAATGAAGTTCATTGAGTTCTCTCAACACATCCAACTCCATTCCACTGATGGCTTTGATTAATACGTATGCCTTCACTATTATCTCACCAGACACGGACCACTCTATTCTCTTACACTATTAAGTGCACGATTCGTTTATATCGTTGATTATTCTCACACTTTGTGCTTGTCCACCTCACAATACTTTCCTAATCCATAGGTTTGTGAGTTGTCCCCCCCACTTTATATTTACTACAACTGACATGGACTGGACTGGTGAATGTTAAATGGCAACACGATATGATATGTTCAAGACTATTCTAATTGGTGAGGGTGGTGTGGGAAAAACCAGCATTGTTCTTCGCTATACTGAGGATCGATTTGACGAGCATATTAAGATGACAATCGGAGCCAACTTTGCCACCAAAAAGATCAGCGTCAATGGTCGAGTTGTCACATTGATCATCTGGGATCTGGGTGGGCAACCCAGGTTTCATGATGTAGTACAGGAATACTTCAAGGGTGCAAAACTCGCATTTGCAGTCTATGACAGTACACTCAACTTTACACTTGACCGCCTCGAAGAGTGGATCAAGCGGGTAAAGAGTGAAGCGCCTGACTGTGTATTCCTTTTAGTTGGTAACAAGGCTGATCAATGGATTCACAATCCCGGTGTCAAAAAGGAGGATGCTATTGCATTTGCCTCAAAGTATCAGGCCGACTGGATTGAGGTCTCTGCAAAGACTGGTGAGGGAGTTGCGAGGATGTTTGAGATGGCTGCAGAGATACTTGTAAAGAAGTATGAGGGATGATCTGTAGACGAAGGTCAGGTAGACACAATCTATGATAGCATAACCTTCCAAGACCCTGAAATGACTTGTATGAATAGTTTGAGAACTATAGCATTTGTCAGAAAAGTTAGGACCTGGAACAACAACCTGTTGCTGGCCTTGTTCCGGTCCCAATCGGAGTCTGATTGTTTGTTCCTAATTTCAGGGTTTGATAAACCGAGGACACTTGTCCTTGTTCATTCCAGGTGTCAGACAAGGTTTGTTCATTCCTTCGTAGAACTTGAAACCATCTACACCACACTTGTTTTCATCTGCTTTGAACTCTGGACATGGTGCCTTCGTTGGTCCTTTTGACATTATCCTTTTCTCCGTCAGATCATTCGTCGAACAATGACGATTACTGTTTACTTTGCTCACTAACCATATAGATATTTGGCGCATGGACCTCATAGAACTGAAGAGCGGCTGTATTGATGTGTAGGTTGTGAGATTTGAGCCCTTTTTCTCAAGGCTCTGCGATGCTATCAGTTTTTCATCGTACCTTGTGTGTGAGCCCCCATAGTCAACCGTAGGTGCTTAAGAAATCGTCTCTCATACAATTCACAGATATTCCTTGCAATTTCACGTAGACCGGTTGGTCCTCTGTGAGCCAATCGGACATACTCCAAAGTCAAGAAAATGAATGACAAAAAAAAACAGTGCTGGAGAACCTTTAA
>FWPU01006859.1_pt1 | contig 21926 bp, 25 predicted proteins | sample 2228361 | NCBI WGS metagenome assembly FWPU01 (sample SAMEA103939777, study PRJEB20133) | metagenome
AGGAAAACTGTGAAGAGGGCTTCTCCGCCCCTGGGTGGCAGCTTGTGGCTTTCCTGTACCATTGTTGAAGTCCCTTTCGATTCCATGCTATACTTTGGCGTGCAAATAGCAAGGCGGCCCCATCTTGACAAGCCCTGGAAGGCCGCTCAGCAGGACTGACCACCTCAGGTAAGTGAGAAGATGACGAAGTTAGTCCCGGAATACTCTCCGGCCCACTCGGGCACGCTGCCCAGGCCGGCTGAGTGCGCGTGTACGCCCCATACCTCCATTGTCCAGCGCGAGGTCCGGCGGTCGGTGAATCAGGCCGCAAGCGACATGCGGGGCCTGCTCAGGATGGCAATGTAGCCTGACTGTACAGGCAGCATGGCAGGCGGGAGATATCCTCCCAGTAGAGCATAAGCGGCTTATATACCTGGTTCCCGAGCTCCACTGTCAACGGCCTTGCGTTTGGCGGTGGAGCTTTTTATGTTTCCCACAAATCACTCAATAGTGTCCCTGTATCAAATGTAAAGCAAGTAGCACCTGCACAACCTGACTTGGAGGACACGGCAACATGACCCAGACGCAGACCAGGCCCCTGACCCCTTACCAGGTAAAGCGGTACAGCCGTCATATCATCATGCCGCAGGTGGGGAGCAAGGGCCAGCGGAAACTCCTGGACTCCAGAGTCCTGATCATCGGGGCAGGGGGGTTGGGCTCACCTGTAGCGATTTACCTGACCCTGGCCGGAGTGGGCACCATCGGCATCGTGGACTTCGACACCGTAGACCTGAGCAACCTCCAGCGCCAGATCCTGCACCACGACAACGACGTGGGGCGCCCCAAGGTAGAGTCAGCCAGAGAGACGCTGCTGGAGTACAACCCCGGCGTCAATGTGATAACCCATAGCGAGCCTCTGACTTCGGAGAACGCCCTGGAGATATTCTCCCAGTATGATGTCATCGTCAACGGCGCGGACAATTTCCCGGCCCGCTACCTCGCCAACGACGCCGCCTACCTGACGGGCAAGCCCCTGGTGGACGGGAGCATCCTGCTTTTTGACGGCCAGGCGACGGTCTACGTCCCAGGCCGTGGCTGCTATCGCTGTCTGTTCCCAGAGCCTCCGCCACCTGGCGAGGTGCCTAGCTGCGCCGAGGCAGGTGTGCTGGGCATGCTCCCCGGGCTGGTAGGCTCCATTCAGGCGACCGAGACCGTCAAGCTTATCATGGGCATCGGCGACTCGCTGGCCGGCCGCCTGCTGCTGATTGACGCCCTGAGCATGGAGTTCCGCACCGTCAAGCTGCGCCGCAATCCAGAGTGCCCCCTGTGCGGCGACAACCCCACCATCAAGGAGCTGATTGACTACGAGGCCTTCTGCGGGGTCCCCGCCGCGGTCAGGTAGCGGGCCAGGCTGCGGCGGCTATGGAGGGCCCTGGAACACGCTCACGGGAAGAAGGAAACCATGATCTACAAGGGCATCTTGGACGCCATCGGCAACACGCCGCTAGTCGAGCTGCGGCGGCTCAGCCCAAAGCCAGCGGTGAAGATCTACGCCAAGCTGGAAGGCAACAATCCCACCGGAAGCCTGAAAGACCGCATCGCCAAGTACATGATCGAGGAAGCCGAGGCCTCTGGAAAGCTGACCAGGGACAAGACCATCCTGGAGCCTACCAGCGGCAACACCGGCATCTCGCTGGCGATGATAGGCAAGCTGAAGGGCTACAAGGTTAAAGTGGTAATGCCCGAGAATGTCAGCCCTGAGCGGGCACAGCTCCTGCGGGCCTACGGGGCCAAGATACACTTCTCGCCCGCCGAGGGAGGCAGCAACCGCGCCGCCCTGATCGCCCAGGAGATAGCCGCCAAGGATGACAGGTACTTCATGCCTTACCAGTACGGCAACGAGGCCAATCCCCGCGCCCACTACGAGACCACCGGCGAGGAGATCGTCCGTGACTTGCCAGACGTGGACGTATTCGTGGCCGGGCTTGGCACCGGCGGCACCCTTATGGGCGTGGGAAGGAGGCTGAAAAAGCACAATCCCAACGTGAAGATAGTGGCTGTGGCCCCGCACCCCGATGACGTGATCCAGGGGCTGCGCAGCCTCGAAGAGGGCTTCATACCACCTATCCTCGACCTGTCGGTACTTGACGCGAGAATCATGATTAACAGCGACGAGGCCTTCGGCTACACCAAGCTGCTGCTGGAGCAGGAAGGCATCTTCGCTGGCATTTCTTCTGGCTCGGTGGTCGCCTGCGCCAGGCGGCTGGCCAACCAGATGGATAGCGGGAAGATCGTGTGCCTTCTGGCCGACGGTGGCTGGAAGTACCTCAGCACCGGCCTGTGGACCAAGGACTGGGGTGAACTGAAGGAAGACGTCGAAGGTAAACTCTGGTGGTAAGTACACTCACTCAAGGAGGTTACGTCAGATGCCTGCAAAAGTTGCTCACCCTGAGTCAATAGTAGAGACGAGTTGGGTAGCCGAACACCTCAACGACAAGAACCTGGCCCTGGTTGAGGTGGACGTGGACACCAGGGCCTATGAGCAAGGCCATATACCCGGCGCCGTGGGGTGGAACTGGAGCACCCAGCTTAACGACACCCTCCGCAGGGACATCCTGAACAAGGAGCAGTTCCAGAAGCTGATGGGGGAGTCGGGCATCACCCGGAACACTACCGTCATCCTGTATGGCGACAACAACAACTGGTTCGCCACCTTCGCCTTCTGGCTGCTGAAGATGTACGGTCACAGGCGGGCCAAGATCATGAACGGCGGGCGACAGAAGTGGAGCAACGAGGGCCGGCCCATGACCACCGAAGTGCCCAGGCCCGAGCGTCGCATCTATCGGGCCAGCGACCCTGACCCCAGCATCAGGGCGACCCGCGACTACATCCTCAGCCTGGTGAGCAACCGCAACAACATCGGCCTGGTGGATGTCCGCTCCCCGGACGAGTTCAGCGGCAAGCTGCTGGCGCCTCCTAACCTGCCCCAGGAAGGCTCGCAGCGCGGCGGCCACATCCCGGGCGCCATCAACGTCCCCTGGGCAACGGCGGTCAACCAGGCCGACGGCACCTTCAAGTCCGTGGACGAGCTCAAGAAGATCTACGGCGACAAGGGCATTACGGCGGACAAGGAGATTATCGCCTACTGCCGCATTGGTGAGCGCTCCTCCCACACCTGGTTTGTGCTCACCCAGATTCTCGGCTACAATAAGGTGCGTAACTATGATGGCTCCTGGACGGAGTATGGAAGCATCGTCGGCGCGCCCATTGAGCGGTAGCCAGCTCTAACGCAGGCGAAGAGGCCCGACGGTGTCGGGCCTCTTCTGTTTCTGGCGCTTCAGCGCCGATAAGGAACGCACAGACGGAGCCAGGGCAATCGGGCTGCCTCACTATTCAGCTACCTCCGGTGGACGCGACCACAACGGTGTATGGAGCACAGGCTACACCCCACGCAGGAGGGACTACGGGCTGCTCCGTAATGCATACCCCATCAGTCTGGAACACCGGGAGCAAATGTTTATCAGAGAGTTCCACATAGACAGCCTGGGCAACCTGTCCTACCTCATCGGCTCCGAAGAGGCCAGGGTATGCGCGGTGGTGGACCCGGTGCGCGACGTGGACATTTACGTCGCCGAGGCGGAGAAGCGTGGCTGCCGCATCCTGTACTCGCTGGAGACCCACGTGCATAACGACTACATCTCCGGCAGCCGGGAGCTGGCTGCGCGCCTGGGCACGGCCATATGCGCGCCCAGTGCTGGCGGCTACGTCTTCCAGCACCGGCCGCTGCGCGCCGGCGATGCCATAACCCTGGGCGAGGTCAGGCTGGAGGTCATCGCCACGCCCGGCCACACTCCCGAGCACATCTCCTACCTCGCCACAGACACCTCCAGGGGCAACGGCCCCCACGCCCTGTTCAGCGGCGGCGCGCTCATGGTGGGCGGCGTCGCCCGCAGCGACCTGATGGGCAGGGACGTGGCGCCCTTCCTGGGGCGGTGGTTCCACCAGACCATGCGCCGCGAGCTACAGCACCTGGACGACCTGGTAGCCGTGCTGCCCACCCACGGCGGAGGCTCCTTCTGCATGGCGACTCCGGTAGCCTCGGGTACCAGGACCACCACCATCGGCCAGGAGCGGGCTACCAATCCCTTCTTCAGCGCCGCCAGCGAGCAGGAGTTCCTGGAGCTTGCCTCCTCCAACCTGCCCTCCACGCCGGCCTACTACAAGCGTATGGCGGCGATAAACGTGCGGGGGCCGCGCATCCTGGGCGGGCTGCCGGTGCTGTACCCACTGGGGCCGCGCGAGGTGTGGACCCGGATGCAGCGAGGCGCCACCGCCATAGACGCCCGGCATCCCGCCGAGTACGCGGGAGGGCACATTCCCAAGGCGTACCACATCCCCTTCACCAGCTCCTTCGGGACGTGGGTCGGCTGGCTCGTGGATGAGAATGCGTCGCTGGTCCTGGTGTCAGACGACGCGCAGGCCCGGGAGCAGATGGTCCGCCACCTCATCCGCATCGGCTACGAGGCGCTGGAAGGCTACCTGGAGGGCGGCATGGAGGCATGGAAAAAGGCACGCCTTCCGCTGGCGACGCTCAACACGGTGACCGCCCACGAGCTTTACGCGGCCCTGGACAGCGGCAGGGACATCGTGCCCGTGGACGTGCGGTTCAACCACGAGTGGCACGAAGGCCACGTGCCCGGCGCCGTCCACATCGAGCTTGGCGACCTGCCAGGGCGCCTGGCTTCCCTGTCCAGGGACAGGACCTTCGCCACGGTCTGCGCCGCCGGCTTCCGGGCCTCTACCGCCGCCAGCATGCTGGAGCGCCAGGGTGTCTCCAGCATAATGCTGCTGGTGGGCGGCACCGACGCCTGGCGGGACGCCGGCCTGCCACTGGAGAGGGGCGAGGAGCGCCACAAGCCCTGAGGGCCGTCGCGGTGCCGCGCGTCTACAGGTAGCTGCCCCTGTCCACGCGCTGGCCGGACTGGAACACGTCCACGACGTTCCAGAGGGCCTTGATGTCCCGGGACGGGTCGCCCTGGACCACCAGGACGTCGGCCTGCTTGCCTGGCTCCAGGGTGCCCACGGACTGGTCCACCCAGCAAGAGGTGGCGGAGTCGCTGGTGGCGGAGACGATGGCCTCCAGGGGCGACATGCCGCCCTCCACGTGGGCCTCGACCTCGTGCTGGAAGCCACCCATCCTGTAGTGGCCCCAGGCCGAGTCGGAGCCGCAGGCCATCCTGACGCCGGCCTCGCGCATCCGGGCGAAGCACTCCAGCCGGTGGTCGTAGTCGCGCTTCTGGCGGTCAAGCTGGGCGCGCTCTTCCTCCGTCAAGCCCTGGGACTCCAGCTTGCGCTCCAGCACCCAGATACGCTGACGCCCGCCATGCAGGGTAGGGTTCACAAAGACCCCCTGCCTGGCGATGCGCTCGGCAATCTCGGGGCGGTACCTGTTGGCGCCGTCCGGCTCCCTGAAGACGGCGTGGATTATGGTGTCCACGCCCGCCTCCAGGGCGTTGACCATCCCCTGGGACGAGGCGCAGTGGGCCGCAACGTGCTTGCCGAACTTGTGGGCCTCGTCCACGATGGCGCGTAGCTCCTCCACGGTGAAGGACGGGCGCAGCGGAAAGGACGTGCGCGTGCTGCCGCCGGTGGCCGTGACCTTTATGAAGTCCGCGCCCTCCTTGACAAGCTGGCGGACGGCGGCGCGGCACTCGTCGGGGCCGGTGGCCTCGGTGCCGAAGTAGCCCAGGTGGCCGCCGATGATGGCCACCGGCCGGCCCGACAGGACAAGCCTGGGGCCGGGCGTGATGCCCATCTCCATGGCCCTGCGCAGCATGAAGGTGGTGCTGTGCTTGGCGCCGCAGTCCCGCACCGTGGTCACGCCGGCGTACAGGTGCGCCCTGGCGTTGCGGGCCGCCTGGAGCGTCAGCACCTCGTCGGGGAGAGTCACAAGCTCATCCCCCGAGCGGCCATCGCCGATGCCGATGAGGTGGACGTGACAGTCCACCAGTCCGGGCAGCACCGTCCCGTCCTCGTAGCTGAACTCCTCCACCTGGGCGCCCTCGGGAGGCGCCACGCTCTCTTCGGTGCCCACGGCACGGACACGGCCACCCTCGATGAGGACAGCCGCCCGCTCCAGCGGCGGAGCGCCGGTGCCGTCAATCAGGCGCGAGGCCTTGATGAGCTTGAAGCTGCCTTTAGTCTGGCCCATAGACTTCTACCGTCTCCTGTCGGCCACGCTCTTTTTCCTCATCTACTCTCTCGACGCTTCTCTCGGCCCTCTTCTTACCTTCCAGGACTCCACTGCGGGCCGCTGCCAGGTCGTCCTCGACAATTCTTCTGTCAACGGACAGACGACCACTGTCCAACGCCCGCAGGACAGCTTCTCTGACCCTGCTGGTCACATCTTCGGGGGGCTGCCCTTCCTGGCGCGCAATACAAAAATGCAACTGTGTGACCAGGTCCACACCGATGAAGTGGTCACCCCCTTGAAGAGCATCGAGATAGAGCTGAAGGTATTCCTTTTCGGCCTCCTTCAGCCTCCCTTCCAGCATCAAGTCCACTGGGTCGAGGTACTCCCGTTCCATTGTTACGGCTCCTCCAGGACCAGGCTTGTGAGGAGGACATTAGCAGGGCCAGCTAACCTGGACCATGATCAAGGCGGCGGAATAAGGACTGGGGCGAGAATACTTGGTGACCAGCAATAGTCGAAGCAGTTTGACCATGTCAGTGGTCATCTTGCTCTTCACGTCGCCCAGCCTGCCCGTTGACTTTACCTCCACCAGCGTCCAGCGCCTGCTTACCCTGTCAAGGAAGATTATATCAGGGGACACCCTCTGAGGACGTGCAATGAGGCCCCAGTTGTAGTGGACTTCGCAAAACCAGCCTGCCAGGGCTTCGGCAGCGCTTGCCATGGCGGCGGTGTTCAGCAAGGGGTACCGACCAGGGTAGTGAAGAGGCGCCTGCGCTGGCGCGGCACCCCTCACGGCTGCCAGCCTGGAGAAGAAGGCCACGACGTCTGCCCACGGGTCAATGGTGACAACTTCCGCGTACTTGTCCACATAGTACTGGAACCCCCGGCCCGCCGTCAGGCCAGCCTGCCATAACCAGGACTTGGGGCTGGAAAACCAGGAAGCTGTCTACCTCCGCCGCAGGGTGGAAATTGTGGCCTTGTCCCGTGTAAGCTCCATCTCATGGGGTGTTATCAAATGACGGTACTCGGTAACCGAGACGTCCAGGACTGTTGGCATCACCATTCCTGGCGCCTTCCTAATCGTTACGAGCGATGGGGCGGCCATTGCCGGATGGCGGCCAGCGACTCGGCCGGGCCGCGCGGGATGCGCTGGCCCCCTTTGAAGACCTCCGCCACCTTCCAGAGGGCGTTGACATCCTCGGCGGGGTTGCCTTCCACCACGATGATGTCGGCCTCTTTGCCTGGCTCCAGGGTGCCCACCAGATGGTCCACGCCCAGCGACCTGGCCGCCTCGCGGGTCACCGACAGGACGGCCTGCATGGGCGACAGGCCGGCCATGGCCAGGCACTCCACCTCGTACACCGTATTGCCCAGCTTGTAGTCGCCCCAGGAGGAGTCGGAGCCGGTGATAACCTTCAGGCCCATCTCCACCAGGCGGCCACAGTCCTTGAGCCTGGCATCGAAGCCGCGCAGGCTTTCGTCCAGGCGGGCCTGCTCCTCTGGCGAAAGGCCGGCCTCCTGCTGCTTGCGCTGGAGCGCCCATATCCGCGCCCTGCCCACGTGCAGGGTGGGGTTGACGAAGGCCCCTTGCTTGCCGATGCGCTCGGCCACGTCCTCCCGGAAGTTGTCGGTGCCATCGGCCTCCTTGAAGACGCAGTGGATAATCATGTCCACGCCGGCATCCAGGGAGTTGATGGTGCCCCGGGTGGAGACGCAGTGGGCCGCCGTGAGCTTGCCGAACTTGTGGGCCTCGTCCACGATGGCCCGCAGCTCCTCCACGGTGAAGGACGGGCGCAGCGGAAAGGACGTGCGCGTGCTGCCACCGGTGGCCGTGATCTTGATGTAGTCCGCGCCTTCCTTGATGAGCTGCCGGACGGCAGCGCGGCACTGGTCGGGGCCGGTGACTTCGGTGCCGAAGTAGCCCATATGGCCGCCGATGATGGCGACCGGCCGGCCGCAGAGCACCATGCGCGGCCCCATGGTGATGCCCTGGTTGATGGCGTCCCGTAGCCGGAACATGGTCATGTTCTTGGGGCCGTTCTCCCGAATGGTGGTGACGCCGGAGAACAGGCTAGCCAGAGCGTTGCGCGCCGACTGGAGCGTCAGCACCTCGTCGGGCAGGGTGGCCAGGTCATCGCCGGCGCGGCCATCGCCGAAGCCATTGTGGTGGGTATGGCAGTCTATCATGCCGGGCATGATGGTCTTGCCCGGGAAGTCGAAGGCCTCCACCTGCGCGCCCTCCGGCGGGCGCACCTCGGACTGCCTGCCCACGGCGCGCACTTTGGAGCCTTCCACCAGCACGGCGCCGCCCTCGATGGGCCGGTCGCCACGGGCGTCTATCAGCCTGTCCGCTCTGATAAGCTTGAAGCCTGTAGCCTGTGCCGCCATCCTTCGCCTCCTGACGCGGGCTGCTCTACCAGGTATGCCTGCCCAGCGGGGTGGCACCAGTATACACCACGCCGGCAGTCCCTGTGCCCGGGGGGCTGGCAATACAGCAAGGCCCTGAGAGATGTCTCTCAGGGCCTTGCTCAGGCGGTAGTGCGTTTGAGCTTATCCCCCTGGCGAGTGCTGCCGGCGGGCCGCCTCCAGCAGGCTGCGGAGGTGCTGGTTTTCGGCGGCCAGCTTCTTGATCTCGGCGTCGGCCTCCTGGAGGCGCTCCAGCAGCTTCAGGACGACCTCCACGCCCGCCAGGTTCACCCCCAGGTCCTCCATGAGGTTGCGTATGCGCTGCACCCGCTCGATGTCCCTGCGGGAGTAGACCCTCTGGTTGCCCCTGGTGCGGGAAGGCTCTACCAGGCCCAGGCGCTCGTAGTACCTCAGTGTCTGGGTGCGCACGCCCAGCATGCGCGCCGCGACGCTTATGACAAAGACCGGCTCATCGTGGCCGAAGAACTCGTCGGGCATCATGCCTGCCTGCCTCCAGACCGCAGCTCCCTGAGCTTGCGGACCAGCTCGCGCTGCTGCTCCGTCAGGTTCCTGGGTAGGACCGGCCTGAGGATGACGTACATGTCTCCCTTGACCTCCGGCGAGCCAAGCTTTGGCATGCCGAGGCCGGCCAGGCGGACCTTCTGGCCGTTCTGGCTCTCGGGCGGCACCTTGAGCATCACCCGGCCCTTGAGGGTCTGCACAGGTACCTCGCCGCCGAGGATGGCGTCCTCGAAGGGCACCTCCACTTCGGTGTACAGGTCGTTGCCCTTGCGCTGGAACCGCTGGTGGGGCAGGACCGTGACGTTGATGAAAAGCTCCTGCCCGTCGCTCAGGGACAGGTGCACCACGGAGCCTGTGTCCACGCCAGGGGGGATGGTCGCCTCTATGCGGCGCTCCCTGTCCAGGCCCTGGATGGACAGCAGCCGCCTGGTGCCGGTGTAGGCCTCCTCCAGGCTGACCTCCACCGAGGTCTCCAGCCGGGTAGCCGTACTGGTGCCGGCGCCCCGCCTGAAGGGGCCGCCGAAGCCGCCCAGCAGGTCGTCCAGCCCATCGAAGATGTTGAAGTCGCCGAAGTCGGCGCTGGTGCCCGGCCGCCCACGGCGAGACCTGGCCCCAGACTGCTGGCCCCGGCTGCCCCGGCGGAAGACCCACTCGAAGGGCGAGCCGCCCGGCTGCTTGCCGTACTGGGCCTCGATCCTGTCGGCGTACTTCCAGTTGTCGCCATAGAGGTCATACTTCTTGCGGTTCTCGGGGTTGGAGAGGACCTCGTATGCCTCGTTGATGCGCTTGAACCTCTTCTCAGCCTCGGCATCGCCGGGGTTCAGGTCCGGATGGTACTTGCGGGCAAGGCGCCTGTAGGCCTGCCTTATTTCCTTGTCCGTGGCGTTCCTGCTGACGCCCAGTATGTCGTAGTAGCTTTCCATGTTTACATCCGGCTTGCCTGGATTGTACCGAATGCATTGTACCACATGGCAAGGTACAGGGCAATAAACATATAGTATTTACTATAAGTATCTTGACATTTATGCCACAGCCGGACTATAATTCAGGCAGATAGTGAGGCGCAGATGAACAGAAGGGCCTCACTCACAGGGAGGTGCAAGCTATGGTTATGCAGCGGTGGGACCCCTTCGCCGAGCTTCGGCAGATGCAGGAGACCATGAACCGCATGTGGCGGAACTTCGGCCTGTGGCCGGACGCAGATGCCGGCAGAGAGTACTGGACCGTCCCCCTGGACGTGCTCCAGGAGGGCGACAACATCGTGGTCCGCGCCTCTCTACCCGGCGTGAAGCCCGAGGACATCGAGGTCACTATCGAGAATGACCTGCTGACCATCAAGGGCCAGACCAGCGTCGAGCGCGAGACCAGGGAGGACAGCTACCTGATGCGCGAGCGCAGGACTGGCGCCTTCCATCGCAGCCTTCGCCTGCCCGATACAGTGGACACGGAGAAGGCCGAGTCCAGGTACGAGCACGGCGTGCTGACCATCACCTTCCCCAAGCTGGAAGCCAGGAAGGCCCGGCAAATCAAGATCAACGTCGCCAAGTAGGCCCCGGCCCTGACTGACGGCCCGCCCCGGGTCAGCGCATGTGGGCGCCGGCGCTGGTGTTCAGCGCCGGCGCCCGCTGCCGTCGGCCCATGGCCCCACAGGGCGGGGCCACTCCCGATTCTACCGAGAGGATGCAGGTCATGGACTTCAACAGGTTCACCGAGAAAGCCCAGGAAGCCGTTCTCACGGCCCAGAGGCTGGCCGAGGAACGCAGCCACCCCCAGGTGCAGGTGGAACACCTGCTGCTGGCGCTGGTGGAGCAGGAAGGCGGCGTGGTGCCCCAGGTCCTGGGCAAGCTGGGCGTTGACGCGCGGCAGGTGGCCCAGCAGCTCAGAAGTGGGCTGGAGCGCCTGCCCAGGGCTTATGGCCAGGCCCAGGTATACATATCCCCCGAGCTGAAGCGGGCGCTGGACGAGGCCGAAAGGGAGGCTGACAGGCTCAAGGACGAGTACACCAGCACCGAGCACCTGCTCATCGCCATCGTCTCCCAGGACGGCACCGCGGCGGCCCGCACCCTCAAGGGCCATGGCGTGGTCCGCGAGCGCATCTACGAGGTGCTCACCGCCATCCGCGGCGGCCAGCGGGTCACCGACCCCACTCCTGAGGGCAAGTACCAGGCCCTGGAGAAGTATGGCCTCGACCTGACGGAGCTGGCCCGCAGGGGCAAGCTGGACCCGGTCATCGGCAGGGACGAGGAGATCCGGCGGGTGGTCCAGGTCCTCTCCCGCCGGACCAAGAACAACCCGGTGCTCATCGGCGAGCCAGGCGTGGGCAAGACCGCCATCGTCGAGGGCCTGGCCCGGCGCATCATCCAGGGCGATGTGCCCGAGGGCCTCAAGGACAAGCGCATCGTGGCCCTGGACCTGGGCGCCATGGTGGCCGGCTCCAAGTACCGGGGCGAGTTCGAGGAGCGCCTGAAGGCCGTCCTGCGGGAAATCCAGGAGGCCCAGGGCCAGGTCATCCTCTTCATTGACGAGCTGCACACCGTGGTCGGCGCGGGCGCGGCCGAGGGCGCCATGGACGCCTCCAACATGCTCAAGCCCATGCTGGCGCGGGGCGAGCTCCACTGCATCGGCGCTACCACGCTGGACGAGTACCGCAAGCACATCGAGAAGGACGCGGCCCTGGAGCGGCGCTTCCAGCCCATCCTGGTGGACGAGCCTTCGGTGCAGGACACCATCTCCATCCTGCGCGGCCTGCGGGAGCGCTACGAGGTCCACCACGGCGTCCGCATCAAGGACGCGGCGCTGGTGGCCGCCGCCGTCCTCGCGCACCGCTACATCAGCGACCGCTTCCTGCCTGACAAGGCCATTGACCTGGTGGACGAGGCCGCTTCCAAGCTCCGCATCGAGATAGACAGCATGCCGGCGGCCCTGGACGAGGTGGAGCGGCGCATCATGCAGCTTGAGATCGAGCGCGAGGCCCTGCGCAAGGAGACCGACGCCGCCTCTCGCGAGCGCCTGGCCAACCTGGAGCGCGACCTGGCCAACCTCAAGGAGCGCAGCAATGGCCTGCGCGCCCAGTGGCAGCGCGAGAAGGAGGCCATCGGAGGCCTCAAGCGCCTCAAGGAGCAGATCGAGCAGACCAGGCACGAGATAGACAAGGCCGAGCGGGCCGCCAACTACGAGCTGGCGGCCCGCCTCAAGTACGGCACCCTGGTGGACCTGGAGAAGCGCCTCAAGGAGAGCGAGGCCTGGCTGAACTCTCAGTCCGGCGGCCAGCGCATGCTCAAGGAGGAGGTGGACGAGGAGGACATCGCCGAGGTGGTGAGCCGCTGGACGGGTATCCCGGTCAGCAGGCTCATGGAGGGCGAGGTGCAGAAGCTGGTCCAAATGGAGGAGCGGCTGCACCAGCGGGTGGTAGGCCAGGACGAGGCCATCCGGGCCGTGGCCAGCGCCATACGGCGCGCCCGCGCCGGGCTGCAGGACCCCAACAGGCCCCTGGGCAGCTTCATCTTCCTGGGGCCAACAGGCGTGGGCAAGACCGAGCTGGCCCGGGCGCTGGCCGAGTTCCTCTTCGACAATGAGCAGAACCTGGTCCGCCTGGACATGTCCGAGTACATGGAGAAGCACACGGTATCGCGCCTCATCGGCGCGCCGCCGGGCTACGTGGGCTACGAGGAGGGCGGCCAGCTTACCGAGGCGGTGCGGCGCAGGCCCTACAGCGTCGTGCTGCTGGACGAGATAGAGAAGGCCCACCAGGACGTGTTCAACGTGCTGCTCCAGATCCTGGACGACGGCCGCCTGACCGACGGCCACGGCCGCACAGTGGACTTCAAGAACACCGTCATCATCATGACCAGCAACCTGGGCAGCCAGTGGATCGCCGACCTGAAGCCCGGCCAGGAGGCCGAAATGCGCCGGCGGGTGATGGAGGCGCTGCGGGCGCACTTCCGGCCCGAGTTCCTGAACCGGGTGGACGAGGTGGTGATATTCCATCAGCTTGGCCGCGAGCACATCCAGCGCATCGTGGACCTGCAATTCGCCAGCCTCAGGAAGCGCCTGGCCGAGCGGCACATAGAAGTGGTGCTGACAGCCCGCGCCAGGGAGTTGCTGGCCCAGCAGGGCTTCGACCCGGCCTACGGCGCCAGGCCGCTGAAGCGCACCATCCAGCGCCTGGTGCTGGACCCACTGGCCCTCAAGGTGCTGACCGGCGAGTTCAAGGACGGCGACACCATATCGGTAGACGCCGCCAATGGCCAGGTGGTCTTCAGCAGGCAGGAGGCGGCGGCCACGGTGGCACCCTAGCCCGGCCACCTGCCCAGCAGCCAGAGGTCGTCCCCCCACGGCCCAACCCGGCAGGGCCGGGCCGTAGGGGGACTACCTGTCCTGGCGGAAGACTAGTGGTGTGTCACCTGTGATTTGATAAAGTCAGTCCTCTCCCATCCAGAGCGAGGAAGTCCCTTCTCCCCTGGCGGGAGAAGGTCAGAGCCTGCCCCGAGCTTGCCGAGGGGATGAGGAGGAACATTCCTTCAATTTACGAGTGACAGACTACTAGCGTCGTGGGCGTGGGGCCAGCGATGGAAGGGCAGGGCCCAGGCAGCGCTCAGAGCGCACCCCTGGCATGCGTCCACCTCACGGAACACTCCAGGTACGCACAGGAGACGCCGAAGAGACGGTCTTATGCTAGGGTTGGCCCACCGTGCAGGCCATGACCTGTGGTGCGCGGCTGGCACCAGTTACCAGAGGAGAAGAGTCCCATGCCCAGACACCTCGAGCGCAGCAGTCCCAGGTCCAAAGCTAGCAAGGACACATCCCAAAAGTCTGCTACGGGGCGTGGAGCGCGGTCTTCCCGCTCGGCGAGTGAGTTGCCCCAGGACTTCCACGATGCCACCTTCCAGCGCCACGCCGCCATTCTCTCGGACAGCCGCATGGCCCAGCCGGCGCAGCGGCAGGCCCGGGCCGCCTTTGTGCAGCAGTTGCAGCGGGACTACGGCAACGCCTACGTGCAGCGCATCCTTTCCCACGTGGAGGGCAGCAGTGCCGCCACCGTCCGCCGGGCGGGGCCGGCCAAAGGTGGGGCGACGGCCACTGCCAGCCGCCAAGGCTTCGTCAGGGTCTTGCAGGACGCCGGGGAAGTGGTCTTTTTCTTTAACGATAGAGGCAGGCACGTCAAAGAGACAGCCCAGGGACGCCTCACGCTGCTGGAGGCCCAGTCGCGCCTGGTGACGGACCCCAAAGATATTGCCATGAGCGCCCAGTTGGCCAACGCCATCATCAACTACATCGAGGCCACCGACCACAACCAGGCCATGTCCTTCCTGCAGAAGCTCCTGGACCTGGTCAACAAGGGCCTGGCCACGCTGAACAAGGAGGACGCCGCTAGCCTGAACTGGATACCCAAGCAGGTCAAAAAGTTGGAGCCGACCCCCGACGTGCTGGCCTCCCTCCAGAAGCCGGCCCCACCACAGCCGGCCCCTGCCCCTGCCCAGCAGGCCCAGGGCGGTGGCGAAGAGTCGGAGGAGTCACCCTACAACAACCTGTATGGTGTAGAGACTCCTGTCGAAACTGAGGAGTCACCCTATAACAACCTGTATGGCGTAGAGACTCCTGTCGAAACTCAGGAGGAGTCGCCTTACGGCGTCCCGATTCCTATCGAGGCCGAAGAGGAGGAGTCGCCGTATAACGCGTAGCGCGTGCATTGCCCTCGCCAGTCTGCGCTTGCCCTGAGTGCTGGCCTCGCCCCGTTGCTGCTATAATGCTCTTGTGCCAGAGGTCACAAGCTAATGAAGATATACACCAGGACGGGCGACGACGGCGAGACCCGGCTGCTCTTTGGCACCCGCGTGTCCAAGACTGACCCCAGGTGCGAGGCCTACGGCCTGACGGACCAGGCGGTGTCGGCCATGGGACTGGCTCGGGCCCTGTCCAGGGACCAGCACGTCAAGGATGTGCTGCTCCAGGTCCAGCGGGAGATGTTCATTGTCGGCTCGGAGCTGGCCACCGACCCCAGCAACTATCAGCGCCTGCGGGAGAAATACCCCGTGGTCACCCCCGAGATGGTGATGCGGCTGGAGCAGGTCATTGACGAGCTGGACGCCCGGATGGACGTGCCCAACGCCTTCATCGTGCCGGGCGCCTCGCCCGCCTCTGGCGCCCTGGACCTGGCGCGCTCCATCCTGCGCACCGCCGAGCGCCGCGTGGTGGGCCTGAAGGAGCGGGGGCTTCTGCCCAATCCCGAGGTGCTGCGCTACCTGAACCGCCTGGCCGACCTCCTCTTCATGCTGGCCCGCTACGAGGACCGTGACCTGCCCCTGGAGCTTGTGACCGGCACCAGGACGTGACGCTATAGACCTCAGCCCCTGGAAATGGTCGCTGGCAGCTTTCACCATGGGCGGACCCAGGATCGTCATAGTTGACTACCAGGCAGGCAACCTGCGCAGCGTGCAGAAAGCGCTGGAGAGGGCAGGCGTCTGCCCAGAGATAACCAGCGACCCGCGCCGTGTCCAGGCCGCCGATGGCCTAGTCCTGCCCGGCCAGGGCGCCAACGACTCTTCCATGCGCAACCTGCGGGCCGCCGGCATGGTGGGGCCTGTCAGGGACTTCATCGCCAGCGGCAAGCCCTTCCTGGGCGTCTGCCTGGGCCTGCAACTGCTGCTGGAGGCCTCGGACGAGGGCGTGGAGCCGGGCCTGGGGGTGCTGGCGGGGCGAGTCCGCAGGCTGCCGGCGGGGCTGAAGGTGCCCCACATGGGCTGGAACCAGGTGGCGCTGCACATGGCACATCCCGTGCTGGAGGGCATTCCCAGCGGCGCCTACTTCTACTTTGTCCACAGCTATTACGCCGACCCCGAGGACAGGTCTATTATCGCGGGCACCACCAGCTACGGCGTGGACTTCTGCAGCGCCGTGGCCTGGGACAAGGTGCTGGCCGTGCAGTTCCACCCGGAGAAGAGCGGTGACCTGGGCCTCAGGATTTACAGGAACTTCGTGGAGCTGGTCCGGGCCAGCTAGGGCAGGGGAGCTATGGAAGTCATTCCCGCCATAGACATACGCGGCGGCAAATGTGTGCGCCTGTACCAGGGCGACTACGGGCGCGAGACGGTGTACTCCGACGACCCGGCCAGCGTCGCCCGCCACTGGGCCAGCCTGGGGGCGAAGCGCCTGCACCTGGTGGACCTGGACGGTGCCAGGAGCGGCGCCCCGGCCAACCTGGACGCTATGAAGGCTGTGCTGGCATCAGTCACCATACCCGTGCAGCTTGGCGGAGGCATCCGCTCCCTGGAGGCGGCCAGGGCGGCCATTGAGCTGGGCGTTGACAGGGTCATGGTGGGCACCGCGGCCATCGAGGCGCCGGGCCTGGTGGAGGCCCTGTGCCGCGAGCTGGGCCAGGAGAGGGTCATCGTCAGCCTGGACGCCAGGAATGGCTACGTTGCCACCTGGGGATGGACACACGACAGTCAGGTGCGGGCCTCTGACCTGGTACACCGCATGGCCGAGATGGGCGTCCAGCGTTTGATGTATACTGACATTGCACGGGACGGCACGCTTGCAGGCCCCAATTTCCAGGCCATCCAGTCGCTCCTGGAGCGCACCCAGGTCCGGCTTCTGGTCGCCGGGGGTATATCCTCCCTGGGCCACCTGCAAAGGCTGGCGGAGCTTGGCGTGGAAGGGGCCATCGTGGGCAAGGCGCTATATACGGGGGACATAGACCTGGCTGGCGCTATTGAGGCCCTGCTCTTGTGGGGGCAATCTCTAAAACAGGGGTTTTGAACTGATGGTCCAGAAGACAGGCGTCGAAGTCGCCGGAGATGCCCGGCTGGTCATTGATGCGCGCAAGAACCTGGACAGCCACAGGGTACTGTCGCTGCTGCCGCTGCTGCCTTACCACGTGGTGGCGGACATAGGCTGTGGGCCAGGCATTTTCGCCATCGCCTTCGGCAAGTACGTGTTCGACGGCAAGGTGTTTGCGCTGGACGAGCGGCAGGAGATGCTGGATGCCACCAAGGCGGAGCTGGAGAGGATACACCTCACCAACGTGCAACTGATCCTGGCCCCCAGGGACAAGGTGCCCCTGGAGGAGAATAGCCTCGATGGCGCCTTCGCGGCCTTCGTCCTGCACCGGGTGGAGAACAAGCAGGGCCTGCTGGAGGAGATTTTCCGCTGCGTCCGCAAGGCCGGCTGGCTCGCCATTATCGAGTGGCACAAGCGCCAGGACGAGGAAGGCCCGCCGCTGGAGCAGCGAGTCGCCGAGGCGGAGGCGCGGGCGCTGGCGGAGCAGGCAGGGTTCCATTTCGCCAGCCGCTACGACCTCAACAACACCCAGTACATGCTGGTAATGCGGCGCTAGCCGCAGCGGTCTGCCATGCTCACCAAGCGCATCATTCCCTGCCTGGACGTGGACCGCGGGCGCGTGGTCAAGGGCATCAGCTTCGTGGACCTGCGGGATGCCGGCAGCCCCGCCGAGCTTGCGTCCTTCTACGACGCCGAGGGCGCCGACGAGCTGGTGTTCCTGGACATCACCGCCAGCGCCGACGCCCGCGATACCATGGTGGACGTGGTGCGGCAGGTATCCGAGCGCGTCTTCATACCCCTCACGGTGGGCGGCGGGCTGCGCAAGCTGGAGGACATGCGCCGCATGCTGGAGGCCGGGGCCGACAAGGTGTCCATCAACACCGCCGCCGTGCAGGACCCGGAGCTTATCGCCAGGGCCTCGGACTACTTCGGCTGCCAGTTCATAGTGGTAGCCATTGACGTTAAGGCCATCGCCCCCGGCGCCGGCGCGCCGGCGGAGCCCCTGGCCGATAGCTCCCTGGCGCTGGACGAGGGTTCCCGCTGGGAGGTGTACACCCACGGGGGCCGCCGGCGCACCGGCATAGACGCTGTCAAGTGGGCCAGGCTCGCGGCGGGACTGGGCGCCGGCGAGCTGCTGGTCACCAGCATGGACACCGACGGCCGCCAGACAGGCTACGACCTGGAGCTGCTGCGGGCCATCTCCGAGAGCGTCCCGGTGCCGGTCATCGCCAGCGGCGGCGCCGGCACGCTGGAGCACCTCTACGAGGCCATCACCATGGGCAAGGCCGACGCAGTGCTGGCAGCCAGCATCTTTCACTACGGCACCTATCGCATCGCCCAGGCCAAGGAGTACCTGGCCAGCAGGGGCATACCAATACGCCCCATCACAGGAGCTTGACCATGACCACGCCCAACGGCCCACCCGCAGAAGGCCCCAGGGTCCGGCTGGATGAGAAGGGGCTTGTCCCCGCCATCGCCCAGAACGCCACAACGGGCGAAGTTATCATGCTGGGCTACATGAGTCCCGGGGCGCTGAAGCGCACCCTGGAGGGCGGCGACGTCTGGTTCTACAGCCGCAGCCGCGCCGACCTCTGGCACAAGGGCGAGGTCTCGGGCAACTACATGCACGTCAAGTCGGCTTCCCTGGACTGCGACGGCGACGTCATCCTGCTGCAGGTGGAGCCTGACGGCCCCATCTGCCACACCGGACAGCCCACCTGCTTCTTTACCCCCATTGCCGAGCTGCCAGAGTTTGTCCACCCGGAGAAGGGGCCTGGCGTCCTGGAGGAGCTTTTCGCGCTGGTGCAGGACCGCAAGCGCGAGATGCCCGAGGGCAGCTACACCACGCGGCTGTTCAGGGAAGGCATGGACCGCATCGCCCAGAAGGTCATCGAGGAGGCGGGCGAGGCTGCCATCGCCGGCGTCAAAGGCGACAGCCAGCAGCTTGTGCGGGAGCTGGCCGACCTGCTCTACCACAGCCTGGTGCTGCTCTCGGCGGCCGGCGTCAGGCCCGAGGACGTGTGGCAGGAGCTAAGGCAGCGGCGAAAGTGAAAGCAGGCTGAGTTGTACCGGCAGGCCCAACCTGACCACTCCAGGCAGGAAAGGTGGCCTTTTCCACAAGACGCCACTGGGTGCAGACAAAGAGGATACTAGCTGGCTGCCCTGGCAGGGGGACCGACGATCTCTATTCGGTACCTCTGCGCTACCGGGCCGAGGACTTCAGGGCCAGGCATAGCCAGTCCTGCGGGAGGGAGATCGCCGGGACCCGAAGCTGGGTGCCCCAATTCCAGGGCAAAGCGTTCAAATCCGGCGGGCGAAGCGAACACAAGCACACGGGTTGGCTCCACGTCCACCGTGAACGTATGGGGGACACCTCGCGGCCCGAACACGAAGGCCCCTGGGCCAGCCTCTAGCTTCTCTCCGGCCACATAGAACGTCATGTGGCCTTCTATGACGTACCACGCTTCGTGTTCCCCGTGATGGATATGAAGAGGCGGCTCGGTGGTCTGGAAAGCGAGAGATTCGGTCACCGAAAAGTGCTCGTCAGTGTCAGCCCCGCTGAGTTTGACAGTGAAGCGGCCACCTAGCGACCAGACCGTTTCGCCGTCGCCTGGCCCAAGCAAGAATGCCTTACCACCCATAAGTACCTCCTCCTTGGTGACATATCGGCGGCTGGGCTACAGGGATGGAACTGATTATACCAGACTGAGGGAGGGGTCTAATGCCTTCTGCAGGCAGAGTTGGTAACGCAGGCCAGGGCGGGCGAGCGACTCAGGCGGTCTGGCCCTCTTTGTCCGAGGGCCTGGCCTCGTAGCCGTGGCCCGGCATGGGCCTCTCCTGGGCGCCCAGGGCGTGTTTCATGGCGGCGATGGCGACCTCGATCTGGTCGTCCTCGGGCTGACGTGTAGTCAGTGCCTGGAGCGCCAGGTTGGGGCCTGTCATGATGCGAACGAGGACGTTGCTGGAGTAGAAGCCGCTGAAGCGGATTACCTCGTAGCTTATGGCCGCGATGACCGGCACCAGCAGGACCCGCGAGGCGACAAGCCACCACAGGGGCTCTCGGCCGGTAAAGGCAAACACCAGCACAGCCACCACCATTACCGTCAGCAGGAAGGACGTGCCACACCTGGGGTGGGCCGTGGGGTACTTGCGCACCGCCGAGACCTCCAGGGGGTCGCCGTTCTCCTGGGCGTGGACGGTCATGTGCTCGGCGCCGTGGTACATGAACACCCGCTTTATGTCGCGCATGGTGCCAATGAGGACGATGTAGCCCAGGAACAGCCCTAGCCTGATGACGCCCTCGGCTATGTTGCTGGCCAGCTCGGAGCCTAGAGTCCCCTCCAGGCCGCGGCTGGCGAACACTGGCACCAGGAAGAAGAGGCCGATGGCGAAGGCAAGGGAGAAGACCACCATGAGGGCCATGGAGCCTTTGCCCACCTCCTCGCCCTGGCCCTCGGCGCTGACGTTGGCCGAGTAGCTCAGCGCCCACATGCCCAGGGTAAGGGTCTCGAACAGGACGACAACCCCGCGCACCAGGGGCCAGCGCCGCAGCGGGCCGATGAAAAGCGGGCTTAGGGGGCGCTCGTGGACGGCTATGCTTCCGTCGGGGCGCCGCACGGCCACTGAGACACGCCGCGGCCCACGGATCATCACACCTTCCAGGACCGCCTGCCCGCCGTAGGTGGGCCTCCTTTCAGCGCTCATTCCCCTCCAGTCCCTTGGCGCTCTGAGACGAAACAGGGGTGAGGACTCTCACCCCTGTTTCGCCTTCAGTTGCCGCCAGCACTAGCTTATCTTGTACCTGCGCTTCAGCCGCTCCACCCGGCCTTCGGTGTCAACGATGCGCTGCTCACCGGTGAAGAACGGGTGGCACTTGCTGCAAATCTCCACCCGCAGCACAGGCTTGGTGGAGCCTGTGACGTAGGTGTTGCCGCAGGAACAGATGACCTGCGCGTTGGGGTAGTACTTGGGATGGATTTCCGTCTTCATTAGACTGTTGCCTGCTCTCGTGAGAGTGGGTAGACGCTGGCCTGCTTCCTGTCGCGGGAGGCGTACTCGAACTTGACCACGCCATCCACCAGGGCAAACAGGGTGTGGTCCCTGGCCACCCCGACATTAAGGCCGGGATGGACCCTGGTGCCGCGCTGCCGCACAATAATAGAGCCGGCGTTCACCCACTCGGAATCAAAACGCTTCACACCAAGGCGCTTGGCTTTGCTGTCGCGCCCGTTCTTGGTGCTGCCTCCACCTTTCTTATGGGCCATAGATATACTCCAGTCCGGGACATCTCACGCCAGTGAGATGTCGGTAACCTTCAGGTCGGTATAGGATTGGCGATGCCCCTTCTTGCGGCGGTACCTGGTCTTGGCCTTGTACTTGAAGACGATGAGCTTATCGCCTCGGCCAGAGCCCACCACCTCGGCCTTCACCCTGGCTCCGGGTACAGTGGGAGTGCCCAGGGTCACCGTGCCATCGCGGGACACCATCAGCACCTCGTCCAGCTCAACGATGTCTCCCGCGTCTGCGGGCAGGGCCTCTACCCTGATAGTGTCGCCGGGCTGGACCCGGTACTGCTTGCCACCTGTCTTTACAATCGCGTAGCTTGCCATTTCACAACTCTTGTCTTTTTATTCTACGCCGCGCGGCCAGGAGCGTCAAGGCGCATGGGTACCCCATGCATCGGCCCCATGTGCGACAGGCCCGCTGCATCGGTCCACCCGTCGCACCCGCCGCGAGCGCTGTGCGGGCTAGCCCGTCCCGATGCGGAAGACCTTTGTCCCACACACAGGGCACGTACCTTGCGTAGCCGGGCGGCCGTTCTTGAGTGTAATGTTCTGCGGGTTGCTGATCTCCCGCTTCGACCTGCACTTGAAGCAGTATGCCTCCATCTGGGCCCCTCCTCTAGCTAGGTGTAGGTAGAACGATATACCTTGACTCTGGTTCTGTCAATACAACTACCCCCGGTCGAGGCCCTTTACTGGCTAGTAGTCTGTCACATGTGTTTTGATGACAGGCTTGGCCCCCTCTCTAGCTCTCCCCCACAGGG
>FWPU01006860.1_pt1 | contig 21924 bp, 25 predicted proteins | sample 2228361 | NCBI WGS metagenome assembly FWPU01 (sample SAMEA103939777, study PRJEB20133) | metagenome
CTCCCGGCAAATCATATCTTTTCTTTGAAGATACCATTGGGCTGAGCCCAATCCCACTCCCGACCTATCTCCCGAGAAATAAACCATCGGCTCTTGTCCCCATGAGCCGCTATCACTTCCCTAATTTCATCAATCTCCCTTAAAGGGTAATTCTTGCCACGATACCTGATCCACTCTTCCATGATCTATCTTTACCACATAGAAGAATAGAACGTAAGAACTTTTTTCAACTCCCCGATCAAAAATACACCCACGCTTCAGTAAGGCATTACATTTGCAAATTTTTGTATGGTATAATAATTAAATATATCCTCCCATTTAAAATTCCTACCAGGGGGCAAGAATATGCCAATTACCCGCCGAAATTTTGTAAAAAAATCAATAATCGGCCTTAGCCTGCTTCCTTTCTCTATAGAAAAAGCTTATAGTTCATCATCCCCCAAAGAAGATTGGCGGCCGGTCTATGAAAGATTGGAAAGAGAAGGAAAGTTTGCGGCCAAGATCAAAGAAGCCTATAACATATTCAAAGAGTGCCGTTTATGTCCCCGCCAATGCGGAGTAAACCGGCTCAAAGGCGAACGGGGCTTTTGTCAGGCCCCTGTCAAATGCATGGTTTATAGTTTCCATCCCCATTTTGGGGAAGAAGTCCCGCTGGTTGGCGAGAATGGTTCGGGCACCATTTTCTTCTCTAATTGCAATCTGCGCTGTATCTTCTGTCAAAATTGGCCGATCGCTCACGAAGGAAGAGGTAAAAAAATTGAAGATGAAGAGCTGGCGGAAATGATGCTTAAGCTTCAAAAGATGGGCTGCCACAATATTAATTTGGTCACACCCACCCATGTCATGCCTAATATTATTAATGCTACCAGAATAGCTCTAAAGAAAGGATTACAGATTCCCTTAGTTTATAACACAAGTGGCTATGAAAGATTGGAGATCCTGAAGATCCTGGATGGCATTGTAGATATCTATTTACCTGACTTAAAGTATATGGATGCCGAACAGGCCGCGAAATATTCCGCTGGGGCTTCTGATTATCCTGAAGTTACGCAGAAGGCCATCTTAGAGATGCATCGCCAGGTCGGCGTTCTTAAGGCTGATAAAAATGGGTATGCCGTAAGAGGACTCATCATCCGCCATTTGGTTATGCCCAATAGAGTGGCCGGGACAGAAAAATTTGTCAAATGGGTAGCCGAAAATTTGCCTCGCAATACCTATGTAAACATTATGGCTCAATACAGGGTGGAGTATAAAGCCTTTGAATATCCCGAGATTGCCCGCGGGATAACGGTGGAGGAATTTTTGGAAGCGATGAGCTGGGCGCGCCAATACGGGCTAATTAATTTAGATCCCAAATCTGTAGCCATCTGGAAATTTTTTACCCGCCGGCAAAAGGGATGAGATAAGCTAACCATGCATCCTTTTTTCAAAGAAGAAAACAGCCATAAAAAAACTGATGATGGCTGAAGCAGTTAAATTAATTAAATAGGAAGTAACAACCTCCCCATTCAATAAGGCCAGACGGGCACCATCAAATAGAGCTGTACTGGGGAGGGCTTTGATGTAAGGCAAGATCGTATGAGGATAGGCAGAAAGAGGAAAGAATAGGCCAGCCAGAAAGATTAAGGGCATGATGATTACCGCTTCCACGCGCCCTAAATTTTCGGGTTTATCAATGAGAGTTCCGCAAAGGGAGCCCAGGCAGGAAAAGATAATGCAACCCAGAAAAATATAAAGAAGATAGAGGCCAAGATAAGTAGGCCGAAATGAGAGTCCCGTAAGAAGGAATAAAGTAACCCCCACCGTCATCCCCTTAAAAAACCCCGAGGTAAAACCTGAAATTATCTTGCCGATGATGATTCCCGTAACTGTTATGGGATTAACTCGGTATTCGTCAATCGTCTTCTGCACAATCCGATGAAACCACATTCCCCAGGAACTATCATCAAAAGCCGCTAGTACGGCAGTCATGGAAATAAGACCAGGAACTACAAAAAGGGCGTAGGGGGTGCCTTCAATATCTTGGATATACCCTTTGAGTCCCAGCCCAAAGGTGAGAAAAAAGGTCAAGGGAAAGGAGAGGACGGTAGCCAATTCGGCAAGAAGGTTCCGTCTTAAGACCAACATGTCACGCTGCCAAACACAGCTGGCTCCTTTAATCATGTTCTTAAACTCCGGCCAGTTAATTTCAAAAAAACATCTTCCAGCGAAGGTTGATGAGAGCAAATTTTTTTGAGGTCCTGAGGATCAATATTTTCTACTAAACTACCCAAGCTACTCCCTTTTTTTAAACAAACTTGAATCTGCCCATCCTGAAGAGCGGCCTTTTCTACACTCGGTAGTTGGCTAATAATTTGCAAATACTTCTCGGCTTGTTGATAAACTTCTATCTCATAATATCTGTTATTTAGCACCATCTCTTTAAGTTGCGCCGAGGTCCCGGAGGCTATCAGCTCCCCGTGGTCGATAATAAAGATTTGATCGCAAAGAAAATCTGCTTCTTCCATATTATGCGTAGTGAGCAAGATAGTTCTTTGTCCTTTGAGGGAAAGAAAATAATCCCAGATTAGTCGCTTGGCCTGAGGATCCAAACCTGTTGTGGGCTCATCTAAGAAAAGCACTTGGGGATCATGAACGAGAGCTCGGGCTACGACTAATCTTCTCTGCATGCCTACAGAAAATTTATTAGGGAAGTCGTGCTGGCGGTCACTAAGGCCCATGAGGGCTAGAAGTTCATCTATTTTTCGTCTATAAACTGCCGGTTTCATGCCGTGCATTTTGACGTGCAAAATGAGATTTTCTCGGGCAGTAAGGTAGCGGTCGAGGTTATTTTCTTGGGGGACAACGCCGATTAGGCTCCGGACCTTGGCTGCTTCCGCTACTACATCAAAGCCGCAGACTTTGGCCCATCCAGAGGAAGGTTTGATCAGCGTAGTGAGAATATTTACTAAGGTAGTTTTGCCCGCTCCATTAGGACCCAAGAGCCCGAAGACCGTGCCTTTTGGTACAGAAAAGGAGACACCTTTAAGGGCGCGAAGATGACCATAAACTTTAGTAATATCTTGGAGTTCTATCTCAGAAGGCATAAAAGTATTCCTTTTTCCATTTTACCATCTAATATTTGGAAAACTAATTATAAAATAACAGATGATTTATCAAGGGGCAATAAGTCTGGCCATCTATCCTTTTGAAATCCATGGCTAATGCTGGCGGAAGGGAAAGAGGCTAGGCTACGGTGGAGGGAAAAATTAAAACTGTCAGATGGACAGGTCCTTCATCTTTACCGTGCTTCATTTTGGCAAGCAAATCTTTGGTACCATAAGAGGCAAGGAGGTTAACTAAATTTGTTTACTTCTTTTAATTTTCTCTGTTAAAATTTTGTGAGAATAAGAGAATTTTTTGGGGGATGAATATGCAAGAATTAAAGCGCATGTATAGGACAATTATGGAAGATCATTTTCCCGAAAGAATGATCATCCAGTTTGGCAATCAAGTTCTCGTTTATCGCAAGAAAACTTGGAAGATTCCGGATGAAAAAACGGGAGAACTCATAGAAAAAGGGTTGCGCTATGGAGAAAATCCCGGGCAAGAAGCGGCACTCTATGAGCTTATTAAGGGCAATTTAGTTTTAGGGGATTGCGAATATATCGGCCCAGGCAAGGGATTGGTTAGTGCTATTACCGAAGAAGAGATGTTGCAGGCAGGAAAACACCCCGGAAAAATAAATTTTACTGATGCGGACAATGCCTTGAATATTTTAAAGTATCTTATGGACCGGCCGGCGGCCGCCATAATGAAGCACAATAATCCCAGTGGAGTAGCTTACGGAGAGACATTGACCGAGGCCTATTACCGAGCGAATATGGCTGATCGGATTGCCGCCTTTGGCGGATGCCTGGCGGTCAATCGCGCCTTGGATAAAAATACCGCGGAATTGGTGAGCGAGAACTATTTAGAAGTAGTAGTGGCCCCTGATTATGAAGAAGGTACGTTAGAAATTTTAAAGAGGCGTCGGCCTAATTTACGCATTTTGCGGGTACCACGCATGGATCGGCTGGCCGAATATAGAGATATCCGTTTTGTAGATTTCAAGTCGCTCATTGATGGAGGGATAATTGTTCAGCAGTCTTTGGTCAATAAAATTCGCCGCAAGCAGGATTTTCAAAAGGCCACCGCTGTTTATAAAGGCCAAGTTTATACCATTGAGCGAGAGCCAACGGAAGAAGAGTATACGGATATGATTTTTGGTTGGGCTGTAGAACAAGGGGTAACCTCAAATTCAGTCCTTTACGTAAAGAATGGCCAAACCGTGGGCATTGGCACTGGTGAACAGGATCGCGTGGGTGTAGCCGAGATCGCCATCTTTAAAGCCTACACTAAATATGCTGACGCTCTTTGCTTTCAAAAATACGGTATTCCCTATAAGACCCTGGAGATGGAGATTGCTCAAGGTAAACGTGACCCAGAAATTAAAGAAGAGATAGACCAGCAGACTAAAGAAGCGCATGGGGGAATTAAAGGCTCAGTCATGGTTTCCGATGCATTCTTCCCTTTCCGGGATGGGGTAGACGTGGGCATTAAAGAGGGAGTATCCGCCATCGTCCAGCCGGGAGGATCCGAGCGGGATTTCGAGTCCATTATAGCCTGCAATGAAGCCCGTCCGCAGGTGACGATGGTCTTTACTGGTCAAAGAGCATTCAAACATTGAAGTACTAGGAGATTAAGATGCAAATCAATACTTCATCTTTGCTGCCCTCTTGTCTGAGAAAGACGCAGTCTCGGCAGGGAGAGGCCGGATGAAGACCAAAAGAAAGGAGCAAATTTGGTATGCCAAAACCAGAGATGGAATTTATTGATCCAGATACCAATTTTCAGTGGCGGCCAGTGGCCGGTGATACATTAGGTATTAAAGAAAAGATTTTGAGCGAGGATCCAGAGACTGGATCTTACACGCGCCTTCTTAAATTCCCTCCAGGAATAAGAACCAAAGAGACTTTAGTTCATGATTTTTGGGAGGAGGTGTTGATCTTGGAGGGGGAGTTGATTGATTTAGGGAAGAAGCAAACTTATGGAGCAGGTTTCTATGCTTGTCGCCCTCCGGGAATGAAGCATGGTCCTTATGAGATTCCTCGAGGATGTGTCACCTTTGAAATTAGATATTATTTAAAATAAATTTCCCTAAGAATTGCCCATCTGGAAAAATAGTGAGGGAAGATTTTTGACTTAAGATTTGACAAAAATAGGCAATAAGGCCAGATAAAATTTTATTTGGGCTATTTTAGCCAAATTGGAAGAGATTAGTAACCTATTTAGACTATTTTGACCTGCGCAAGGCTGGAGGCCGAATGAAGGAGTTTCCTTATGACAGTGGAAAAATTTGCCTTCTATAGTCCTTCTTCTTTACTGGAAGTCTGGGACCTCTTGGAATCCCACGGTGAAGGGGCTAAATTAATTGCTGGGGGGACAGATTTAGTGGTGCAGATAAAGAGCAAACTTATTTGCCCAAGAGTATTGATAAATTTATGGCCCCTTAAAGAACTTAAGGGAATAGAGAGAAAAAATGGTGAGTTACGTGTTGGGGCCTTAGTTACTCATGCCTCTTTAGCGCATTCTCCTCTCCTTCAAGAAAATTGGATGCTTTTGGCTGAGGCAGCATATAAAGTAGGTTCTCCCCAGATTCGTAACGTAGGCACTGTGGGAGGAAACCTGGTTAATGCCTCTCCTGCCGCTGATACCGCTCCAGCTCTTCTTGCCTTAGAAGGCAAAGTGGTCTTAGCGAGCAAAAGAGGAGAAAGAAAAATTTCTTTAGATTCCTTCTTTTTAGGCCCAGGAATGACCGTGTTAGAAAAAGATGAAGTTTTAAAAGAGATTTTAATTCCCATCCCCCCGGCAGGCGTGACGGGTGCTTTTTTAAAATTAGGCCGGCGAAAAAGTTTGGATTTGGCTGTGGTCAGTGTGGCTGTTCTGCTCCATTTTGATCCCCTTACCAAGTGTTGTAACTGGGTTCGTTTAGCTTTAGGCGCAGTAGCACCGACAGCGATCAGGGCAAGGGAGACAGAGAAATTCCTATACGGAAAAATTTTGCAGGAGGAAGTTATTCAAGAAGCAGGTCGGAAGGCTCAAGAAGAATGTCATCCTATTTCTGATATCCGCGCCTCAGCCAGATACCGCCAAGAGATGGTGAAGGTTATGGTAGAAAGAGCCCTCAAAAAATCCATAGGTCTTCCTATACCACGCACAGGTATTTAAAAAGGAGATTTAAGCTATGAAATATCCTTTAACCTTAGTGGTAAATGGGCAAGAATACGACTTAGAAATCCCTGCCCACCGCACCCTTTTAGACGTTTTGCGCGGTGATCTAAATTTAACGGGTACGAAACAAGGGTGTGGGAACGGGGAGTGTGGGGCGTGTACGGTCCTTCTTGATGGGGAGCCAATTAATTCTTGCTTAGTCCTGGCTCTGCAAGTTAATGGCCGCTCCATCACCACCATTGAAGGACTCTTCCAAAATGGAGAACTGGAGGCAGTACAAAAAGCTTTCATTACCCATGGAGCCATCCAATGTGGTTTCTGCACGCCAGGGATGATCCTTTCAGTTAAAGCGTTACTAAATAAAAATCCGCATCCGACCGAGAAAGAGATTCGAGAAGCTCTGGTAGGCAACTTCTGTCGCTGTACAGGCTATCAAAAAATAGTAGAGGCAGTTTTATCTCTAACCGTTAAATAATTGTTTATAAATAGGCAACCGTTAATCTTTAAATTGGCTAAAAAAGAGGAGGATTTATATGGAGCAGCTAAGAGTTGTCGGGCAAGCTGTTCCGCAGATTGACGCTCGCGAGAAAGTCACTGGAGCAGCTGAGTTTGTCTCTGATATCAAACTCCCCGGGATGCTTTATGGTCGCATTTTGCGCAGTCCATATGCGCACGCGCGCATTTTAAATATTGATACTTCTCGAGCCAAGAGATTAAGAGGGGTGTGGGCAGTAGTAACCGCCAAGGATACGCCCTTAATCCCTTTTGGTCCCCGTACGGATGATTGGACAATCATGGCTGTTGATAAAGTGCGTTTTATTGGTGATGAAGTTGCCGGAGTAGCTGCAATAGATGAGGATACAGCAGAAGAAGCGCTTTCTTTAATTAAAGTTGATTATGAACCTCTCCCCGCTGTATATGATCCTTTAGAAGCCATGGAACCAGGGGCGCCTTTAATTCACCAAAAAGAGCGGAATATCGTAGCTGAATTCAACTTAAACAAAGGCGATATTGAAAGAGCATTTAAAGAAAGTGCCGTAGTATACGGGGCGCGCTATTATACTAACCAGGTCTATCAAGCTTATTTAGAACCAATGGCTTGTGTTGTCCAACCTGATGCTGCGGGGAAACTAACTTTCTATATTTCCAGTCAAATTCCTTCCATGACCCGCATTACCTATGCCAAAGCCCTTGCCCTTCCTTTGGAAAAGGTGCGCGTGATAGTTCCCTATTATGGCGGTGCCTTTGGTGCAAAGATGGAAACAAATCTCCACTTAGTGGCCGCCGTATTAGCGCAAAAAACCGGGAAACCTATTCGCCTGGTCAATTCTCGGGAAGAAGATTTTATGGCGGGGAATCCACGCGTTCCCATGTACATCGCTTTAAAAATAGGAGCCAGGAAAGATGGCACTCTTACGGGAAAAGAAGTCAAAGTTGTTGGAGCAGCAGGAGCCCGAGCAGTCTATTCCATGGCCATAGTGGCCACGGCCTGTTATCGGGTAGATTCTCTCTATCGGTTTCCGAATTTAAAGACGGAAGGCTTGACTGTTTATACAAATACTGTCCCCACGAGTTGTTTTCGGGGATTTGGTAACGCCCAAATGACTTTTGCTGTGGAGAGCTCTTTAGACATGATCGCCGCGGAATTAGGTTTAGATCCAGCAGAATTACGCCTCAAAAATGGCTTGCGGACCGGAGAGGTTTCTATTCACGGCTGGAAGATTAGCTCATCAGGTTTGGAAGAATGCATAAAGAAAGCCACAGTGGCAGCTTCTTGGAAAGAAAAAAGAGCTCAAAAAAGATTTGCTCGTGGAATCGGCTTAGCTTGTTGTAACCATGTTTCTGGGAATAGAGCTTTTGCTCGAGAATTTGATGGAGCAGGGGGTATTGTCCGCATAGGTCGAGAGGGAAAAGTTTTAGTCTACCATGGTGAGTCAGATATGGGCCAAGGCCAAAAGACTGTCTTTGCTCAGATTGTTGCCGAAGAACTGGGAGTTCCCTTAGAGTGGGTAGAGGTTGCCAGGGTTGATACTGATCTCAGTCCTTTCGGCTTAGGAAGCTTTGCTACTCGCGGGACAGTATTTGGCGGAAACGGAGTAAAAGCTGCTGCCGCCGATGCCAAGCGTCAGATCTTAGAGTTGGCCGCTACTATATTTGAGACTGACCTCCAAAACTTGGAGATCAAAGATGGGCAAATTTTTAATAAAAATAACCCAAGCGTAAGCCAACCTTTTCTAAAAGTGTTGGAAATGGGCCTTTTTAAAAGAGGTGGAACGCCGATTGTAGGTACAGGGTTCTGGATCCCTGATACAGAGCTTCCTGATCCAGAAACTAAATATGGCAATATCTCTCCTGCTTACCCGTTTGCTTGCCAGATATGTGAGGTAGAAGTGGATATAGAGACTGGTCACGTCCATTTATTGAATTATATAGCTGCCCACGATGTGGGCAGGGCTATTAATCCTCAGACTACTGAAGGGCAGATTCAGGGGGGAGTGGCGCAAGGAATTGGCTGGGCTTTAATGGAAAATATGGTGCTGGAAAAAGGAAAAGTGCTCAATCCTAATTACCGGGATTACGTGATCCCCGGTCCTTTAGATCTTCCCCCGATTAAGTCTATTCTGGTAGAACCTATAGATCCGCATGGTCCATTCGGAGCTAAAGGCATAGGGGAACCTGCTCTTAACCCAGCTCCAGCTGCTGTAGCTAACGCTATTTATAACGCCATTGGTATAAGATTTAATGAACTGCCCATAACTCCGGAAAAAATCTTGGAGGCCTTAAAAAAGAAAAAACTTAAATAAAGGAGAAGCTTGTTTATGGCGGATTTACGGATAAATTTTTGTGGTGTTGAATTTAAAAACCCGATTTTAGCGGCCTCAGCTGAGCCCACTCTTTCTGCCCAAAATATGAAACGGGTTATAGAGACAGGGGCGGGTGGCCTAGTAGCTAAAACAGTAACAGATTCAGAAGCTATGCGCCGCTTAACAAAAATGTCCAAATGGCGCTATTTGGATGAAGAACATAATGTTTGCAAGGGGAGAATCCCCCGCCTCTTTACTTTTTACGGGCGAAGTGGATTGGCTGAAGAAGAACCAGCAGAATGGATAGAAGAGTTAAAAGAAGCCCAAAGAACAGCCCAGAAGGAAGATTGCGTCCTCATTGGCAGTGTCGGCGGTACCACTTTGGAGAGTTGGGTTGCTCTGGCGAAGATGATCGAAGATACGGGAATTAAGCTTATTGAGCTCAATTTTGGATGCCCACATCCTTCAGAGATGAAGGGAGCGCACACCGGGATGCTCGTGGGCCAAGATAAAAATGCGGCGACCGAAATTACCCAGGCCGTAACTGGAGCCGTGCAAATCCCAGTGATGATAAAATTAACTCCCCAAGTGGCGGATGTCGTTGAGATAGCCCAGGCGGTAAAAAGTGCTGGCGCCGCAGCGGTAACGATCATAAATCGCTTTGTGGGATTTTGCGTGGATATTGAAAAAGGCCAGCCCTTACTCCACGGTTGGGCAGGAGTCGGTGGGCCATGGGTAAAGCCCCTCACTTTGCGCTGGGTTGCCAAAGTCTTTGCTGGGGTTGGCTTACCCATCTCGGGGACAAATGGAATTTATGATTGGAAGGACGCAGTGGAGTTTATAATGTCTGGTGCCTCTACAGTGCAACTTTGCTCAGTGGTCATGCTCAAGGGCTACAGTTATCTCAAAGAAGTGATCAAAGGTTTAGATGAGTTTTTAGATAGGAAAGGCTATAAGAAAGTCCAGGATATAGTGGGCATTGCAGCCAAGGCGGCTCTCTCTTATAGCGAAATGGAGAATCTGCCTCAAGAGCGGGCGGTGATTAATCGGGAAGTATGCACAGATTGTCAACGCTGTCTCCGTTCTTGCTTTTACAACGCTATTGAAACTCGCGAAGGTAAAGTAACCATAGGAGAACTTTGCCGCGGATGCGGCATTTGTACATGCGTATGCCCGGTGCCTGGCGCCATTACTTTGCAAGTCTATGCCTAAAGAAATTGAGGGGTTAATTGTGCTCATTAAGGGTGGAGGCGAGATGGCCAGCGGCGTAGCTCATCGCCTTGTGCATTCAGGATTCTTGGTTTGCCTAACGGAGATTGCTGAACCGAAAGCTGTACGCCGCGGAGTTGCTTTTAGCGAAGCGGTTTTTGATGGCCAAAAGAGAGTGGAAGATCTTTTAGCTACCTTTGTAAAGACTGAAGCAGAGATCTGGAAGGTATGGCAAAGAAAAGAAATCCCTATTCTTGTCGATCCAGAGTGCCAAATTCGCCGAATTCTAAATCCCGAGGTAATTGTTGATGCGATCATGGCCAAAAAAAATATGGGTACCAGAATAGATGAGGCTCCTTTAGTGATTGGGTTAGGTCCAGGATTTAAAGCCGGGGAAGATGTCCATATGGTTATTGAGACTAACCGGGGACATAATTTAGGAAAGGTTATCCTTACTGGTGAGGCGGAGCCCCCAACGGGAATTCCAGGGGAGATAATGGGTTATACTCAAGAGAGAGTTCTGCGGGCTCCGAGCTCAGGAGAATTTCGAGGGAGAAAAGAGATCGGCGAAAGAGTAGAAGCAGGGGAATTAGTAGGTGAAATATCAGGTTTTCCTGTCCAGGCTAAGATATCAGGCGTTTTGCGGGGAATATTAAGGGATAGAAAGCACGTAATTCAAGGGATGAAAATAGGGGATATAGACCCGCGAGGGATTAAAGAGTATTGTTTTACCATTTCTGATAAAGCCCGAGCAATTGCGGGGGGTGTTCTGGAAGCGATTTTAAGGAAATTTAATATATAAGATATAAGAACGAAACTTTATTAGCGGAAATAAAACTCACAATTATCTTTAGAGGAGTTAGGAGATGAGCAATTTTTATGAAGAAGTATTAAAGATGATGGCGCAAGGTCAAAAAGGAGCCGCGGCTACCATCATTAATACTTTAGGTTCGACGCCCCGCGAGGTGGGGGCGAAGATGCTCATCCGCGAAGATGGCAGTTTTTGGGGAACAGTAGGTGGGGGACGTCTAGAGGCCAAAGTCTGGGAGGAGGCCCAAAAGATTATGCGAGCGGAGAAGCCGCTGATTTTACATTTCGATCTAACTGGGAAAGAAGCAGAAGAATTAGGAATGATCTGTGGGGGGGTCATGGATATTTATATTGAACCAGTAATCCCTCCACCCCGAGCTTACATTTTTGGTGGGGGACATATATCCTTGTACCTGGCCAAGCTAACTTCTATGGTGGGCTTTCAAGTTACGATCATTGATGACCGACTTCAATTTGCCAGCAAAGAGCGTTTCCCAGAAGCCGATGAAGTTATCGCTGAAGAATATTCATTAGCTTTTAGCAAATTAAAGATTAACCAGGCTAGCTACGTGGTGATAGTGACCCGAGGTCACGCTTATGATCAGGAAGTTTTAGAATGGGCCTTGAAGACGAAAGCTAAATACATTGGCATGATCGGCAGCCGGAAGAAAATTCAGACTATATTCAAGAATCTCCAGGAGAAAGGCTTCGCTCCAGAAGATCTTCAAAGAGTACATGCTCCCATTGGCTTAGACATTGGCGCTTTGACTCCTGAAGAAATTGCCGTTGCTATTGTGGCGGAGATGATCGCCGTCAGGCGCAAAGGGAAAAAATAAAGAGAGTTTAGGAAAGAGGATTATAAATGATCTCGGCTATTATCTTAGCCGCGGGTGAATCAAAAAGAATGGGGCCTAATAAATTCCTCTTGCCCTGGGGAAAAAAAAGGATGATTGAACAGACTTTAGAAATCTATATGAATACCCCTTTGAGCGAAATCATCTTAGTTTTAGGCTACCAGGCTGAACAGATCTTAGCCGAGATATCACCACCCGCGATTAAAATAGTGATAAATCCAGCTTATAAGGAAGGAATGAGTTCCTCTCTAAGATGCGGTCTCTTAGCCGTGGATCAGCGTCCAGAGGGCCTTTTGATTGCTCTTGGAGATCAGCCCGGAATTGAGCGGAAAGTAGTCAACGAATTAGTTTCTGCCTTTCAGAGAATCTATCCCCGCCAAAATATTTTTGTCCCCACTTATCATGGCCGGCGTGGTCATCCGGTTATTTTGGGCAAGAAATTTTTTCGAGAGATTCAAGAGTTAGCCGGAGATGTAGGGGGGCGAGAAATTCTGCAGCGGAACGAGCAAGAAATTTTTGAGGTACCAGTGGAGACAGAAGCAATCCTTTGGGATATTGATACGATGGAAGATTACCTTAAATATCTGCCGGTAGGAGGAAGTTGACCTTAAAAGAAGCTCTGCAAATTAAAAAAAGAGAGATCATCAGCTTGGTTGGCGGTGGAGGCAAGACCACGCTCATGTTTGCTTTAGGGAGAGAGCTGGCAGAGTATGGAAGCGGAATTATTCTCACGACCACTACCAAGATCTGGAAGCCTTCATCTTCGCTACCGAATCTATTTCTGAGTGATCAATGGGCTGATTTGGAGAAGTGGGTTACCAAAAATTTAACTTCTTTTCCATTTATAATTTTAGCCCAGAAAGAATTAAGCGATGGAAAACTCCAGGGTTTGCCCCCGGAGTGGATCGATGAACTTTTCCGCCTGGAAGGAGTCTCTTACATAATAGTAGAAGCAGATGGGGCAGCTGGTCGCCCATTGAAAGCTCCGCGAAAAGATGAACCGGCCATTCCGCAGAAGACAACTCTTTTAGTCCCCCTGGTGGGGATAGAAGTCTTAAATGCCCCTCTGGAAGAAAAATATGTTTTTCGGTCTCAAATAGCTTGGCAGATATTGAAGGTGCCTCCAGGATCTGTGTTGACTCCCTTCCATATTGGGAAGCTATTATTAAAAATTTGCCGAAATTGTCCAAGGCAAGCACGTCTTATTCCCTTTATAAATAAAGTTGATCTGGAAGGTGGTTTAGCAAAAGCAAGAAGATTGGCGGAAGATTGGGAGATATACCAGGAGAAAAAGATTCGTAGGGTTGTTTTAGGGCAGGCGCAGAAGTTTCCCATGGTGGTCGAGGTTTATCCATCTTATTTTAATGAATTTAAAGTAATTTAAGGAAGGTATTGTGGAAACGATAAAAAAAACTGATTATCAGGGACTGGCGCTACTTTGTTTGGGCCATATGGTGACGGATTTAAATACCAGTGCTTTACCCGCGCTGCTTCCCTTTCTAAAAGAGACTTTAGGCCTTTCCTATGCCATGGCCGGAACGATAATTCTCTTTTCTAATATGACTTCTTCGGTCATCCAACCTGCTTTTGGTTATCTGGCTGATCGCCAATCTTTACGTTGGTTCTTACCGTTAGGCTGCTTTTGTGCTGCTTTAGGAATTGCTCTTTTAGGTTGGGCGAAAAGCTATGGTGAAATTCTTCTCTTAGTCATCTTTAGCGGATTAGGCGTGGCTATTTATCACCCTGAGGGATGGCGCTTAGCTAATTTTTATGCGGGAGAAAAGAAGGCAACGGGCATGTCTATCTTTGGGGTAGGAGGAAACCTGGGTTTTGCTTTCGGCCCTCTTTTAGCCGTTTTTTTAGCTAAAAAATTTGGTTTACCCGGAAGTTTTTATTTTATTATTCCTGGCACAGCCATGGCCGGGATTTTTATTTTTAGCAAAATTTGGAGAGTACAAAATATCCCTTTATCCAGATCAACTTCCCCTGCGGCTGCCGGAAGTTTTTCTTTCAGGAGGGTTATTTATCCCCTTTCCCTTTTGTTGGGCATGGTTATTTTCCGTTCTTGGACGCATATTGGGCTCATGACCTTTATCCCTTTTTATTACATCAATTATATGAAAGGAGATCCCCTGCAAGCGGGGAATCTCCTTTTCGGCTTCTTGGGAGCAGGAACTCTGGGTACTTTAGTCGGTGGTCCTTTAGCCGACCATTACGGCCATAAAAGAATTATTCTTATAAGCTTAGGGCTCACTGGCCCCCTTTTAGTTCTTTTCTTGTTAAGCTCCGGAATCTGGGCCTTTATTTTCTTCATTTTAGCGGGCTTTATAATGATTTTTTCATTTTCGGTTTCTATGGTCATGGGCCAGTATTTTCTGCCTAAGCACTTAGGAACGGTTTCAGGATTAATTGTTGGTTTAGCCATTGGGACAGGCGGAATAGGGGCGACAGTTTTAGGTTTATTTGCTGATATGTGGGGAGTTCCCCTGACTCTTTGGCTAATTGCTTTTATTCCCTGGGGAGCTTTCTTACTGGCTGCTCTTATTCCTTACCCGGGGAAGAAAGCAACGCCCAAGATTAATTAGCGGCGGCCGATTCTCTTTTCTCTTCCCATTTAAGCAAGTCGTATTCCTGGCCATTAATTAGCAAAAAAAACCGGTTTTCTTCTTCGGCGTGCTGGATATATGGAAAGAGAAGTTGATAAGGATTGCGGGAAAATCTAGCGGTAAAAGTCCGTTGGCGAACCAAACAATAAAGAACATTTTCCTGGCCAATAAACAATGTTTCGGGGATCAATTCTTCGCGCGATTCATCATTTAAAATAAGGGTAATTGATTTTAAGCGACCGTCTGCTCCCAGATTAAAGTTTAAACTTTTAACTACAAAAGGGGCATCTTCTGGCTCCACCAGGCATTCTTCCTGGCCTAAGCGCACTTTTATTTTTCCATTTTCATCGCGGATTAAGTTCTTATTAAAGAGCAAATAAGTTCGCCGATGCGTAATTTCTTCACCCTGGAAAAACCATCTTCCTTCTTTATCGATGCTAAGTTTTATTTCTTTCATTTCCCAATACAGAAGCGAGAGAAAATGCGCTCTAAGACTTCTTCTGCGGCCGTATCTCCGGTTATTTCTCCTAAAGCCTCTAAAGCTTGGCGCAGATCGAGGGCCATAAATTCATAAGAGAGGTTTTTATTTAGTCCTTCTTGAGCCTGACGCAAAGCCTCCTGAGCGGCAACCAAGGAATGTTTATGGCGCAAGTTGGCAATTATAACTTCTGAAGAATTAATTAATTTGCTTTTGAATATAGTGCTGGCTATGGCTTCTTTTAACTCTTCTAACCCTTGTCCATAAAGGGCGGAAATAGAGACGAGGGGAGAGGCGGGAAGTTCCTGGCACAGATGGTTAAGGGAAAGTCTCTGCGGAAGATCATTTTTATTGATAGCCATGATAATATTTTTCCCCCGGATAGCTGCCAGAATATAGAGATCTTCGGCAGTTGCCGGTTCTGAGCCATCTAATACCCAAATTACTAAATCCGTTTCTTTTAGACATTTCTGCGTGCGCCGCACCCCTTCCTCTTCAATTATATCTTGGGCATGGCGGAGGCCAGCGGTATCTAAAATTTTAAGAGGGATTCCTTGCACATTGATGATCTCTTCTAAGACATCCCGAGTCGTCCCTGGAATGGAAGTGACAATGGCCCGCTCCTCGCCCAGGAGGGCATTGAGAAGACTTGATTTGCCTACATTCGGCTTGCCCACGATCACCGCCGAGATTCCTTCCCGAAATATCTTGCCTTCTTCATAAGAAGCAATGAGCAATTGAATTTGGTGACTTATATTTTGCAAACGTTGACTAAGTTCAAAACTGGAGAGCTGCGGAATTTCTTCTTCGGGAAAATCAATACCTGCTTCCACATAAGTCAATAGCTCGAGAAGTTCCTCGCGAAATTCTCGAACTCGCTGGGCCAGTTTGCCTGATCTTTGTTGATTGGCCAAATCTAAGGCCTTCTGAGTTTGGGCACTTATTAGATCAATCACCGCCTCGGCCTGGGTTAAGTCTATACGCCCGTTGAGGAAAGCTCGTTTGGTAAATTCGCCGGGCTCAGCTAAACGGGCTCCACTTTGGAGGACGGCCTCTAAAATTTCTCTGAGGATCAATAAGCCGCTATGGCACTGGATCTCGACCATATCTTCTCGGGTATAGGTACAAGGATGGCGCATAAAGACCATGAGGACTTCATCAATCACGGTATTATCCCCAGGGCGAATGACCTCTCCCAGATAAAAACGGTGGGAGAGGAAAGAGTTTTGTGGGGCTTTTTTGGGGCGAAAGACACGCTGGGCAATTTCTAATGCTCGAGGCCCGCTTACGCGTACTATTCCAATACCCCCTACCCCTAAGGGAGTAGAGATGGCGGCAATGGTATCCGCTGAGGTTCTTTGGGACATAAAATTTTATTAGGGTGCTTTTTTTTCAGGAGATATAACAATTTTTCGATAAAGTCCTGTCCCTTTGGAATGGGTGCGCAAGCTTTTATCATGCTGAAGAGCAAGATGAACAATCCGCCGATCGTGAGCATTTAGAGGACTCATGGTTACTGGCTTCCCAGACCGTTTAGCCTTTTCGCCCATTCTTTTAGCTAGCTTGATGAGAGCTTCTTCTCGCCGGGCTCGATAGTTCTCTGTATCTACCACAATTTTTTTCTTATCTTCCGCGCCTTTATGGACAATTTTATTAACTAAATACTCCAGAGCATCAAGAGTCTGTCCTTTACGACCTATTAGCAAGCCGCTGCCATCGCCATGGAAAGATAGTAAGAGACGTTCAGGTTCGTCTTTTACTTGGATCTTCGGCTCCATCCCTAAAAAGGATAAAATTTCTCTCAGAGTCTTTTCGGCTTTCTCAGCGAAGGAGTCGTTGGCCGAAGCTGCCGCAAGGGCCGAAGAGATTGTCTTCGCGGCTGATGACTTTAGTGTGGCCCGAATAAGGGCTTTTTTGGCTCCCACTAAGCCTAAGAATCCGCTGGAGCCATTAGAGAGTACTTCGATCTCCAACTCTTCCCGAGCAGCATTGAGCTCGGCACAGGCCTTGTTGATAGCTTCTTCAATAGTTTTGCCTTCAATTTCAATTGATCTCATAGAATCTCTCACCTCTATATAGAATGTTTGTTGATGTATATTTGCTGCCCAATGGATAACAGATTGTTAAAAAGCCAATAAATGACCAACCCCGTGGGAAAAGTGAGGAACATAAAAGTAAAGACCACCGGCATAATCAGCATCATCTTAGCTTGGGTGGGATCTCCTGGAGTAGGGGTCATCCATTGCTGGACGAACATGGAGATGCCCATCAGGATCGGGGAGATATAATAAGGATCATGAGCGGAGAGGTCCTTTATCCACCAGTAAAAGGGAGCATGCCGGATTTCAATAGAGTAAAGGAGAACTTTGTATAAAGCGAAGAAGATAGGGATTTGGATAGCAATAGGCAGACACCCGCTCATGGGATTTATTTTATATCGTCGGTAAAGTTCCATTAATTCTCTATTAAGTTTTTCACGGTCATGTTGATACTTTTCGCGCAGTTTGGCCATCTCTGGCTGAATTTTCTTCATTTCTTTCATAGATTTATAGCTTATATGAGTAGGGTACCAGAAGATGATTTTAATAATGACTGTTAGAATGATAATGGCTAAGCCATAATTTCCAGTATAGCGGTAGAAGAACTTCATCACATAGAGGATAGGCTTCGCCACTACATCGAACCATCCGAAGTCTAAAGCTCGATCAAGATCTTCGCCGAAGGCTTTTAAGATGTCCAAATCCTTGGGTCCTAAATATATGGCATAAGATTGGGAATGTTGCGTTTGCGGAGGGAGAACTACTTTGGGACCACTCATACGTAGATCCGCAGAGGTGTCCGAATTTTTTTTCATTATAACTTCTATTCCTTCTGATCTTTGGGGAACAAAAGCAGTCAGGAAATAGACATTTTGAAATCCGGCCCATTGCACATTCTGAAAGAACCTCTTTTCCTCTTTTAAATCACCCAGTTCAATTTCGTGAAGTTCTTTTTTGATCAAAGTAGTGAATGGAGGGACTGGGGGGCCGGCAGTATTTCCTGAACCGGGAATACAGGCAAACCCGCTACCTTCTGGCGAAAAAGGCACTTTCCCTGCCCAATGCAAAGTTGGCCGGCCTTCATATTGATTAGGCGAGCGGTTGATTAAATTAATGTTCAGATCCATCCGGTAACTATCGGCATAGAAAGTTATCTTTTGGGTTACCAGCAACCCTTCGGGAGATTTCCATGTAAATACCAAATCCCCCTTGGACTGTGCGGGACCGAGTTTTAAACTTTCCGTGTTAACTTGGAAAATGGTTGTCGGAGAAAAAGGAAAATTTGCTTCTCTGATTTCTAAACCTAAAGGATAACCAGCGCTCAAAGCTTGGGTAGCTAAATCAATTGGTTTAGCTCCTTCACCAATTTTATCCATATATTTTTTCACTTGCCAGCTTTTCAAGCGTGCGCCTCGGGTATCGAAGACGGCGGTATAGAGAGGAGTTTCCACGCTGACCTCTTTTCCCGGAAAAATTTTTAACTCTTCCTTTTCCTTGGCTACTATGGGAGCACTCTTTTTTTCTTCTACAGGAAGAGCTTTTTCTACGGTAGAAGTTTTTTCAGTTTTACCTTTTTCTTTAGAAACATCTGGGAGGGGAGGGGCAAAGTACTGCTGATATATTATTAAAATGACTAAAGAAATAATTACTGCCAATAATGCCCGCTTTTCCATATAAAATCTCCCTCAATAAATTTTTTTGCTCTAAAAAAACCAGGTATGTAGGCTATGGACGGATTAGGATTTAATCACCGGGTCATACCCTCCAGGATGAAAAGGATTGCACCGCAAAATGCGCCAGATAGTTAAAAGTAGCCCTTTCCCCGGCCCAAATCGCGCCACCGCTTCTATAGCATATTGGGAACAAGAAGGTGAAAAGCGGCAGGAGGGAAAGATTAGCGGGGAGAAAAAATAACGATAAGATTCAATAAGTCTAATAATGGTTCGGGTGAACATCCCTAAAACTATGAGATCAATTTTCTTTTAGTATTGCTTGTAATTCTTTAGCTACTTGCCAAAGATTTAATTGATCAGCCCCCTCTTTAGCCTGAATTACAAAATCAGAAGATTTAAAAAGTTCTTCTTTATGCCGACGAAAAAATTCTCTAATTAATCTTTTAAGGCGGTTTCTCTTTACTGCTGATCCCACCTTTTTGCTCACTATGATTCCTAATCTGCGGTAAGGGAGCTGATTTGGACTTATCCACGCGCGAAAATGCGGAGAATAATATTTTTTTCCCTCCTTGGTGATTCTTATAAATTCAGACCGGCGACGAATTCTCTCCTCTTTCTTGAAAGTAAAAGAGGGCATCGGTCCTGCTCTTTTCCCCGCTTATTAATACTCTAAGGCTTCGACAATTAGTCTCTTTCTCCCTTTAGCCCTCCTGCGCTTTAGAACCAGCTGTCCTGCTTTGGTGGACATGCGTTTTAAAAAGCCATGAGTTCTTTTCCGCCGCATATTACTCGGTTGAAATGTCCTTTTCAAAATTAAGTACCTACCTTAAAATTTACTTGGGTAATTTTAATTATTACCTAATGGCGTTACTTTAAAAATTATTTTATTATTTTATAGATGAAAAAGCAAGCCGAAAAAGGTCTGACTTTTTGTCACTTTTAAATTCCTGGCCAATTTTAGGCGGAAGGGGAAGAGGTTCGCCTCTCCGCTTTTTAACTTTTTAGCAAAGGAGGTCGCACCTAATTTGGATATTTCATTAGAAAAAGGTTCTCCCAATATATGCTTTTTTGATATGGATGGTACTTTAATTGCGGGCAATTCTGGAGTTTCTTTCATGCGGTATAGCTATGCTCGAGGGAAAGCCAGCCTATGGAGAGTAGGGAAATCCATAATAGATTACCTCCGGTACCGCTACGATCTCTTAAATATGGATAAAGCCTATCGCCAGTCGTTGCGTCCTTTAATTGGCGTAAAAGAGGAGGAGTTAATAAAATTTTGCTCAGAGTGGTTTGCGGAGAGAGTAGAAAGGTTGATCTTTCCTGAGGCCAAAGAGATCGTTCGCCAACATAAGGTAAATGGTGAATTGACCGTGATTATTTCCAATGCTACTACTTATGCTATTCAACCTTTAGCCCAATATTTGGAAATTCCATATGTTTTGGGGACATTACTTGAGGTAAAAAATGGACGGTTCACAGGAGAATTTATTGCCCCTCTTTGTTTTGGGCAAGGAAAGATTTTTTGGGCCAAGAAGCTCATGCAAGAAGTAAATGGCGATTTCTCGCGGGCCACTTTTTATACAGATAGTTTTACTGATCTGCCTCTTTTAAATTTGGTAAGTAACCCCCAAGTAATTAATCCCGACCCCAGACTGAGAGCTTTAGCCAAAAAGCGTGGTTGGCCTATTCGATATTTCCAGAAAGCATAAGGGAAGCATAAAAGATTTGGGAAGGAAGGTCTCCTTTTCCTAAGCGGCCTTCCTTCTCCTTAAAAAAGTAATAAAAACTAATTTTTAATTAATATACTTTAGTAATACTAGTTACTGTTTTATCCGTAATCCAGACATTAACTGCATCGCCGACTTTAATCTCTTCCATATTTTTCGCGGCTTTTTTGCCCACAGTTAAAGCGAGCTTCCTTTGCTTTTTGACCGAGTCTTGTTTAATGGTAATTTTATTTATAACTTTATCTAAAGCAACCACGATTCCCCCAATTCTATAGATCACGGGTTTGGGAGGAGCTTCTTTTTTAACTTCTGCCGGCTTGCCTGTTTCAGCTGGCTGACCTGGTCCGGCGGCTTTTGCTGGTTCTGCAGATTTCTTTTCTTGGGCCTGCCCTAAACCACTCCAAGCAAATATTAAGCTTAAACCCACAAAAATGATAAATAGTTTTTTCATCTCCGCCTTTCCTCCTTTCGCAAAAAATTAATAAAAAACCTTTTATTTTAAACGATAATTAGCATACAATAGTAAAAAAAATAATGCAATATCTTTTTATTGAAAGGCCTTTTTTAGGAAAGAGGGGAATTCTTCTAAAGATTTGTTCAACTTTATTTAATTTTAAGTTGAAGAGGAGCTTATGCCTAAGCAGATTAAAATAAGAAAGGGATTGGTTAGCGAAAAAAGGGTGTTTGAGCTATTAGTTAAGGAAGCAGTAGACTCTTTGCCAGAGGAAATAAAAAAAAATCTGGAAAATGTCGCCATCATCATCGAGGAAGACATTCCTGCCCCAAAAATATCAAGGGAAAACTACGAGTTGCTTGGCCTTTACCATGGAGTTCCAAAAAGAGAGAGGGGATTCTGGTATGGGAATACCCTTCCCGATCGAATAGTTATCTTTATGAGACCCTTGGAACGCCTAAGTGCAAATGGGGAAGAGTTAAGAGAGAATGTTCGCCGCACCGTTTTTCATGAAGTGGGCCATTATTTTGGACTTAATGATGATGATTTAAGATCCTTGGAAGAAGAAAAAATATCCTGATTTTAATTGCCTAAGGAAGACAAATAGTTAAGATAAATCACTTCAGTCTAGAGGACAGGCGCAGGGAACAGCTAAGCAGAGGGGACAAACCTGGGGGTATTTTTTCAAGACTTCAGATTCCAAGTCAATTTGTAGTAAATTGGCTAAGGAGACTAACCAGGCAAGAACATCGGCCATTTCTTCTCCTATTTTTTCCGATTCATTACGCCGGTAAGCTCTCGTTAGCTCCCCAACTTCCTCCAAAAACCAAAGGAATGTTTTATCAGCCCCTCTTAAATTATCCCGCCTTTGATAGAGGCGGCTAATTAAATTCTGAAATTCTTTGATCTGCATAAGGTCCTCCTGGAAAAATTTTAAAAAATATAATATTTTAATTTTGGATCACGACGCCGAATCCATGGAATAGAAGGCTATAATTTTAACAGGGTTAAAGGCAAA
>FWPU01006861.1_pt1 | contig 21916 bp, 19 predicted proteins | sample 2228361 | NCBI WGS metagenome assembly FWPU01 (sample SAMEA103939777, study PRJEB20133) | metagenome
TTGGGTCCCATTGCTGTCTGCGTTCGGGACGCCACCCCTACCCATTCACCAAATTGCCCCACTCATATTTTACCTCCCCTCCACTTTTCTTACCTCCCCTCCCTTGATGGGAGGGTATAATGGGGAGGGTGAGGATAGAGTCATTTGCGCAGGCTAAAGCCAGCGATTACCTGATAAATACCAAATATGTGACATTTTTAAGTAGTAATAACAAAATAAACTAAATTGTTAATTGCTTGACGGATATTAATTTAGTATGGTAGTTAATTAAGTATGAAGGTGGCTGCCTTTTTTGACATTGACAACACAATCCTCTCAAAAAATACCGGAACTTTGTATATGCAATTCCTCTATAAAAACAAACTCGTCTCAAGATGGAGAATATGGAAGAGCGTATACTGGTGGACAAAATATCGGTTGAATCTGGTGGATATGGAAAATCTGAGCATAAGAATAATGAAGTATTACAAGGGGGAAGATGAAAAGAGGACAGCAGATATTTCAAGGAGATGGTTTGAGGAAATGGGAAAGTATTATATCTTCCCTGAGATTATAAAAATAATTGAAGAACACAAAAAGAAGAATCACGTTCTTGCAACTATCACTGCTGGAACAAAGTATACAGCAGAACCAATCAGCGAATATCTCGGAATACAAAATGCAATCTGCACAATTCCTGTTGTTAAGAACACCCATTTCTCGGGCGAGTTTGTTAAACCCCTGTGCTTTGGTGAAGGCAAGGTCTACTGGGCAAAAAAATTTGCCGAAGAGCACAATATTGACTTAAAGCAAAGTTATTTTTATACAGATAGCATTACAGACATGCCGCTTTTACTTCAAGTAGGTCATCCGGTAATTGTAAATCCGGATTTTCTTATCAAGAGGGAAGCACAGAAAAGGAACTGGATGGTTCTGGAATTTAAAAAATAAATAAATCCCTTCCTATTTGAAAATTGAACGAATTCAAGTAATTCATCATCTGCTTAGTCTGCATTTTGTTATCTTTTCAATGTTTGCTTTAACTTTTTCTCCATTTTTAGCTGGAATCTTTTCTGCCATAACTTTTCTAATTCACGAACCGAAAGGAGCTTTATGCATTTTGTTATACCCACTTTTTCTTTTTTTCAAAGAGAATATGTCTTCAGATATTAATTTAAATTTTCTCAAAAAATATAAAAATTTATTGCTTTTCCTTTCAGGAACCGCAGTAGTAATGATAATCTTTTTCTTACCTTTTATATTAACAAACTCACTATCAGATTATATTAATGCCTTTGTTTTTATGTTAACAAATTATCATAAATTTGATAAGTACCCATTTTTATATAGTGAGATTCAGATCGCAAAGCAAAATCTCTCATCTGGAGTTTTCTTCACATTAACTTTTATAACGCTTTTTTTTACGCCGTTTCTTTTATCTATAATCTTAATAGGAAAACTCGTTATACTACAATTATTTAGAAAATCAAATTCTACGGAAAGCTCTATCTATCTATCTATCTATCATCTTATTATCGATTGCGAATCTTATCTTAATTCTTTCAGGATTTTACAGACCCGACTTCCTGAGAATCATGATATACCCTGCTCCCCTATCTGTACCGTATATATTTTGTGTTATTTATCTCATAACTCTTAAAAATGAAAAAATATTGGGAATTACAATTACGAAGGTCACCTCTTTTGTTTTGATATTAATTTTAATGCTGTATTCCTTACTCACCCTACATCACTTCAGGTCTGCGATATCTTCCAAATGTAAAATACATGTTAAAAACGAGACGGTCTATTCTTCTTCCGACAATTGGTGCAATATATACAAAGAATTAAGGGATTTTATATCTCAAGTGCAGGGGAAGAATATTTTCGTTTATCACTATAGCCCACTAATTTATTTCCTATGTGATATAAGGAATTCCACATCTTACGACACGTACAAACCCATATACAATACCCCGGAACAACTGAATAGAATTATAGAAGAATTAAAGTTATACTCTCCACAATATATTATAAAAGATAATTATATTGAAATGATAAAAAATCCTTACAGCCCTTTATATTGGTTTTTCCCTAAAGTTGACCGCTTAAAATTAAATGACGACCCGGTTGATGATTTTATCAGACAAAACTACACCATTGAGAAGAATCTCGGTATGTTTTTGGTATTAAAAAGAAATCAATAAATTATTTTTACCTCTTAATTCTCTGATTCCCTTACACTTAAGCATTGAAATAATTTTTCCATAATCTTCTGACATGCAATGGCAGGTCTAATATGGAAAGAGCAAGTCCAAAAATATTTAAGGTAGAAATGGTTTCAGGGTGACCAAATTCCCCTCAGATAATTGACCACCGCAAGTGCAATTCCTGCAAGAATTATATTAATGAGTGTCCATCGCTCAGGGTAAAGATAATCAAAGCGAAAACTGCCAAGGTCCATTGACCTGATACTGCTCAACTTCGGAATGACTCTTGGCACAGAGTTATAATATTTCTCAAACTCTTCAGGAAATGCCTCTCTTAAAAATCTCTCCTCAGCAATAATTATTAGCCCATACTCAATTGTAAAAAATACAACATAAAGTATAATTAGCCACCAGGTGAGCGTAAGCAATGAAAAACCAAAACCAATTAAGAAATTTCCCGCATACAGTGGATTTCTTATAATTGCGTATGGCCCGGTGATGACAAGCGACTTCGCCCTTATTGTCTTTGACCTGCTGTGGAGGACAAAACCCGCATGACCATTTGCCCATATCCTCAATAACTCACCCTTGATGACTGCAATAATACCAATTACATAAAAAAGATAACGGATGGATTTATTAAGATAAAAATATTCCGGCCTATAGAAGACAAGGCCGATGAGTGCTAAAATAATAAAGGGAATCGGTATAACATCCCTGTGTCTGAAAACCCAGTCACCAATTTTCTCCATCCATGTCACTGCTCTCTCTTCAACCAGAAATATGTGGTCTGCTCTTTCTGAGAATCAATGCTGTCCAGGGTGAAAAGAAAAAGAGTTTCATCTTCTTTTCAATCTCAATCCCATCTCTCATTAATAAAGCCTCTACGGATAGATCCATTCTCCATCCAATTCTCTTGGTGATTGGATTAAGGATTCTCTCAAAGGCATTAATTATCCTGTTTTTACTTGCAAAATGATTTACGAGCATAATTTTTCCATCATCTTTCAGAACCCTGAGCATTTCGTCAAGCATCCTTTCCGGATTCTGACAGACAGAAATCACAAAGGCAGCAATAACATAATCAAAGGACTTGTCAGGAAATTCAAGGTTTGTAGCATCCATAACTTTAAGTTCTACATTCTTAATGTTATGTTTTTGGGCACGCCTCAGCGCTTTTTTCAGCATCCCGGAAGAGATGTCTATTCCATAAATCCTGCAGAATGGTGGATAGTTACTTAAGGATACGCCTGTACCAATTCCAATCTCAAGAATTTTCTGCCCCTCTTTAAAGTCCTGCTGAGATATGGCATATTTAAGATGGGGGTTTAAAATCCAGGAGAAAACAAAATCATAAAAGTCAGAATAAAAATCATATATTTTTTTTACTCTATCTGGATGCAAATTAAATACCCTTTATAACCTTATTCTTCTCTGGAATAGTATCTGTATCTAACTTAGCCAGGTTACACAGAGGAATTCCGGGACTCACAAGTGGCATCGTCGTTACACTGAGCACAATCCCCGTAAATGGCGCCTTCTGACTGTATAATTCTCGTCCGAATGGATTAGTGATTACTGCAATTTCATCGCCTTCATACAAAATCTCTCCCGGATGTGTCCTCATATCAAGCATTCCTCCGCATTCAGCCCTTATCCACTCTGTGTTTTTAATGATAATCTGGCGCTGTGGGCTTTTTATATCTCTCTCTATCATACCAAGTTCTGAAAGGACATTTAACACACCTTCATAGCCGCGTTGAATAAGTTCGCGCTCAAACTTTTGTGGCTCCCCTGCCTCAAAGAGAATAAATGGAATGCCTGATTCTACTGCTGCACGCCTTAATGAACCCTGAGTGCCCTTGTGGTCCAATATAACTTCCTCCCCAAAAGCCATTGCAATCCGTGCCACCTCAGGATTATCCATATCCGCACGAACATGTGGTGTATTCGTTCTATCTGCTGCTGCTGTATGAAGGTCTATACCATAATCACATTTTTTTATTATTTCATTAAATAGTATATAACATATTCTCTCTGCCATTACACCATCCGGCCTGCCAGGGAAAAAGCGGTTTAAATCGCGCCTGTCCGGAAGATACCGTGATTGAGTCAGGAATCCGAAACGGTTTAATATAGGAACACAGACCAATGTCCCACTCAATCGCTCATGGTTCATCTCATATATCAATTTTCGCACTATTCCAACTCCATTCAGTTCGTCTCCATGAATTGCGGCTGTGACAACTATTGTCGGGCCATCCTCCCTGCCGCGGAAAACAGTAATAGGAACCAGCGCGGGGGTAGCAGTAAAAAATTCCGATACCTTAAGATTGATTTCTCGCACTTCTCCTGGATTTATAGAGACTCCACCGATTTCTAAATTTTTCATTCCATTCATAAACTCACAAATTAACTTATTAAAAACAAATATACAGAAACCAGTGCATTAATATCTATAACTCCCGTAATAATTTTTAGCGTAATTAATTGCGAATTTAATAACTTTCTCTGCCACATCAACACCTGTCACATTCTCCAGTCCTTCAAAACCGGGAGAACTGTTAACCTCCATTACCTTTGGACCATCTTTAGACCTCAGCATATCCACTCCTGCGATCTTGAGTCCAAGAACCTCGGCCGATTTTATTGCAGCATTCTGATACTCTGATGAAAGTCGAACAGCCGCAGCGCTTCCACCTCTGTGGATATTTGAACGAAATTCACCCACCCTTGCCTTTCTTCTCATTGCTGCAACAACTTCTCCCCCCACCACAAAGGCACGGATATCTTCTCCACGCGACTCCTTTATAAATTCCTGAATAATAATATTCTGTCCGAGCCGCCACAGGGTGTCAAGGGTTGATTCCACTGCCTCCCTTGATTCCGCAAGAATTACTCCAACCCCTTGCGTCCCCTGAACAAGTTTAAGAATTACAGGCGGACCACCAACCAGGTCCAGTGCTTCTGACAGATTTTCCGGACTCTTAAGCATTACAGTCCTTGGAATAGCAATATTGTGTTTATTTAAAAGCTGTAAACTGCGAAATTTATCCCTGGAACGGGCAATTGATGCAGCATCATTAAGCACAGGAATACCCATCATGTCAAACTGATTAACAACAGCAATGCCATAGTCAGTAATTGATGCCCCGATTCTTGTCAGAACGAGGTCAATTGCTGGAATTGCGCTATGGTCATATAGAATCCTGTAGTTTTCTTTTTCAAGAAGTAATTGACATTTGAGCGGGTCAATGACACTCATTCGGTGACCCAATTTTTGTGCTGTCTCAATCAATCTTGATGTAGAATAAATCGTCTTTCCCCTTGATAGAATTGCTATTTTCATTGTTTTTCCCAATTCATGGTATTTTCTGCCCATTTTTCTATTTTAAATTTTTGAATAACATCTGAAAGCCATATTTTATAATCGTCAATTGCATTTTTTTTATACTCCTCCATATCCTTCTCAGAGATTTTTCCTGTGCTCACTATAGATGGCTTTAAAAATTTATTTTCTACAAATAATTTCATTGTCTCCATTCTCAAACACCTCTTCTCACCATCTTTTTCAATATACCCTGCCTTTTCCAGAGATGGATTCTTCTTCTCCTTCACAATGCGGTTCAATTTCTCTGTGCATTGACTGATCACAGCCCATTCCGGCTCAATCCCTTGCTCCATAGCGCTCTGGAAGACAATTGATTCCTCTATCAACTGGTTCAGCGCCTCCTCCCTTTCTATTTTGTCTCCTGCTAATTCTCTTATACCTGAAAAAATTTCAATATCCCTATAAGTAATAACATCTGTATTTATCACCCCTGCAATTCCGTTCAGAAATTCCTTCTTCTCACCTGCAATGAGCGTCAAAATAAGTAAAATTTCAGCCATTGTTATAGTTTAATTGATGTCCAGAAAAAAATCAAAGAAATTTGTCCTCCAGTAAGCATCTTTTTCCCGTGACAACACCTGAAGAGAGGCAGGGTGTGGGTCGCAGGAAGTTCATATGATCACCCTCTACGCCTGCATCTCCATAACGCAGGGAGGGGCAGAATATTTTATTCCCAATTGAGTGTGAGAAAAGCCCGCCCCGAAACCCGGATAGTGTGTTCATGAACTTCCGAGAAGCATCACCCTGCCTCTCTAAGGAGATTAACTCTATCACAAAATTCTGGATGCTTCCTGCCCTTTAGAATATATTTCCTACGAAAAAGTGCCATTCATTCAATGGCTCATCCTTGCCTTTGTCAAGTTTCAAGCCGAGGTCAAGGCGAAGGGGTCCAATGGGCGTAGCATATCTTAAACCAACTCCCGCGCTCTCTCTCAGACCTTTGAAGGATATAATCCTTCCGAAATCTGTCTCATCCGCCTGTTCCCACACATTGCCTCCGTCTGTAAAAACCACAAAACCAAGCCCCTTTCTCAGACCAAATCTTAACTCAACATTATATCCGATCATAAAATAGCCACCCTTCGGTATATGTTCATTTGTATCTGGATTTAACACTGTGGGACCAATAGAGTCCTCCTCAAATCCCCTCACTGAGGTAGTTCCACCGAGGAAAAATCTCTCCTCAATAGGAATATCTGTCTTCCCAAGAAGATAGCCGTATCCGCTCCTTACAGAAAATGCAAAAACCAATTTTTTCAAGGGCCTTGTAAAAAAATCGCCCTTAATAAAAAATTTCAAATAATCATATTCTCCACTTGGAACAAGATTTCTTGATGCGAAGTCAATACGATATGTCTGGAGATGACCCTTGTATGGTTCAAAGGGATTGTTCCTTGTGTCATGAAGAAGAAAGAAGCCAAGTAACCCCAACCGTCTCTTCTCCTCGTACCTTAAATCCGGCTGAGTATCTCCGAGGGGGTCTCTAAATCTCACCTGATATTGAAGGCCACCATGGTAATGTTTCGTAAGGTTTCTCTCTACACCAAGAATTATATCATTGCTCTTCAATTGATATATCCTTCGCCTCTCCTGATTTATATAGTTTATGCGAAAATCCATATTCTCTCTGAAGAGCCAGGGCCATACAAAACCAACATTAAATACCCTTGTATTAAAATAGTTCTCCTCAGAACGGAATATATCACTGAATGGATTGAAATCCCTGACCCAGTAACTTATATCCGCTCTTGCAAAAACTGTCTGTCCCCTTCCGCCAAGGTTCTTCCTCGTAAACTCTATTGAACTTCTTAAACCCTCTGCTGTCCCATAACCAACCCTGAAGTCAAATTTGTTAAATTTGCTTTCTTTTACATTTACATCAAGGTCCGTTGCTCCATCTGATTCAACATTCTTTATATCAATAGATGCCCTCTCAATAAAACCTAAACGATATAGCTTCCGTTGACTCTCAAAAATACTTCCTGGAGTTAATGTATCGCCCTCACCAAAGGCAAGTTCTCTTCTTATCACATATCCCTTTGTGACATTGTTGCCGGTGAGGAAAATCTTGTTGACATAGGCTTTGGGTCCTTCCTCTATCCTATATTTCAAAAGCACTTCATTTGTTTCATCAATAAAAATAGTTTCAATCTCAATCTTTGAAAATATAAATCCCTGGTCGTCATAATGTTTTTTTAATAATTTCATACCTTCATCTGCTATCCATGGATTGTATGGCTTTTTCTCTTCTATCTTAACAATTCCCTTCAATTCATCCTCTGTAAAAGTGACATTTCCTTCGAACTCCACGCTATGGACGAAAATTCTTTCTCCCTCCGTTATTAATATATTTATAGTAATTTCACCACTATCAGTATTATATTCAATTGACTTTATGTTTACATTGACATTAAGAAAACCTGCCTCCTTATATCTGTATTCTATATTCTCCACATCCTCTTTTAACCTCTCCTGTATCAGTATCCCCTTTGGATAATAGTCATAGAGCCAGTCATAAAGAAAATCTATGTTGCCTCGGAAAGGACCTCGCTCTTTAGTAAGCATCATCGCCTTAATCTTATCATTATCAAAATATTTATTCCCTTCAATTTTAATTTCCTTTATGCGCATCGGAATTCCTTCATTGAGCGTAAAAGAGAGAATATGTTCCTCTCTGGTTACAGCAATCTCCTGAATCTCAACTGAAATCATAGCATAGCCGTTTCTCTGATAAAAATTCAGTAATTTTTGTTTCCAGTCATCAAGCAGAATGGAGGAAAACTCTGCTTTACGCGCATCAAAATCAATTACTTTTAACAATTCATCAGCATCAAAGGCATGATTACCTGTAAATTGAATCTGATATCTCACGCCTGATTTAATATTCAATCTCACTTTCAGTGTATTTTGAGATGGTTCATAAATAAGTTCGGGTGGAGAAACTTTTATGCCCCAGCATCCCCTTTCAATCAGGTATTCAGTTACCGCATTTACTGATTCCTCAAATTTCTCTCTCTCATAATAGATATCAGAATACCTGAACCTCTTATTAAAAATATCCAGCAGAGCCATTGAATCACTATCAAATTCAATCCTATCAATAGTTTTTCGGTTGCCTTCATTAATTTTAAAATCCACCTCCACCCCTCCACTTCCTTCACCCCTTATAAATGATTCAACCTTAACATCTAAAAACCCACTATCCCTGTAGAGTTTAACTATCCTCTCAACTGACTCTTTTAAGTGGTCATTGGAATAAAGTTTATTGACACCGAGTTTAATATTCCTTCTGAGCCGCTTTGATGTTATAGACCTGTTGCCTTCAAAATTAATCTCTTTGACAACATCTCTGCTATAAAGATAAAAGGTAATGATAATCTCCTCCTCCATCCTCTCGGAATAAACTGAAATATTTTTGAAGAGCCCTGTAGCATACAGTTCACGAATCGCCCTGTCCACCGTCTCAGGACTCAATGGATTTCCCTCCTTCAAGGAGATAATCGTTTTGAGTTCTTTCTCGTCAATTCGGATGTTTGAAACAAACCTTATAGCGGATATTAATTCCTCGCTTTTCAGGAACTCTGGAGAAGACAGGAGTATTAGAAGTGCAATTAAAATTAAAGAGCGAACACGGAGATTCATCTCAAATCAGAATTCGTAATGGACGCTGAAGTCAATGCCAAGATTGCCAACCTTGTTTGTTGTATTATTTAGGACCTCGTTATTCCAAGTTCCAATCACCGAAATATATTTACCAAAACTGTACTCCGTAGAAGCCCACATATACTGCGTAGCACCACCCACATCAGTAGAGTATTGCAATTTAAATCTATCCCTGAATGTTTTACTTAAAGTTAATAAAGTAGTTGTCCTCCCTCTTTCTGAAGTATAGGGATGTAATTCTACCTTATCAATAAAGCCCTTTGTCAGAATATCCCTGATCTCCTCCTTTTTCATAAGTTCACCTATCAAAACCTGTCCGCCAAAGGAATATATTTCACTTGAAGTTGCACCGGCGAGTTCAATCTTTTCAGACCTGACTCCGTATCTCAACAAAGACAAGATATCCTTTTCACTCAACGGAGGATCAGAGACAAAATTGACCTTTGTATCATCAAGGGACCCGGATATATTAACAGTGATTCTGTATTTCTGTCCTTCGTCATCCTCTTTATCGGTAACACCGGATATGTCAAAAAATGGTGAGATGCCTGTAGCGTCCTTAAAAGATATGACGCCGGATGTCAATCTAAAACTTTCTGACTGGAAAAATATTGTGCCTTTGCTGAGCACAAGTTCGCCTGAGACATAGAGGTCGGGCACAGTCCCTAAAATTGAAATATCCCCGCCAACTCGCAGGTCTGCGAGATTATTCTTTATTATTATGCTGTCCGGAATGTTTATTTTTAGTTGCAAGGAAAGTTTTAAATCATCCGTGCGCATTCCCTTCGCAACAAATCTTCTCGTTTTTATTTTCAATAGTTTCCTCTGCCAGTTTACAGGACTTGTATATTTCGCATCCTTGACTTCAAGTTCACCAGAAAGCAACGGAGAGGATGCAGGTCCGGTAAACCGGATATTTCCTGAGACCATGCCGGGAAATTCCTCATCGGTGCCAATCAGGATAGTCGGAAGGCGAACATCGTAGATACTTCCTGTGATTTTATACTTTTGAGGAAGTAATCCAGACAGAACAATTCCCCCGTATATTCCTACATCGCCATCGCCACATTTTGTATAAAAGCCATCAATAAGGAGCATATTCTCAACTATGGAAAGTTCCATATCTATATTTTCAAATAATGCCGGGAAATTCTTAAAAGCAAGTGTGCCATTATATAAATTGACATAACCATATGATTTTAGTTCCGAGTCCTTTCCTGTGAGGCGTAATTCAACCTCAACAGATCCCTTCCCCATTGTTATGAAATCCGCAAGGACATCAATAAGTCCAAGGGAAATGGAGCCAGAGAGTTTAAAATCATTAATGCCTCGTGAATTTCGTTCACCTAAAACTGTAAGAGTCAAATTGTCTCCGATTAACCGAAATTCATGGAGGGTCAAAATGCCGTCATTATAAAAAATGTTTATTTGAGAATCATTCTGTAAATATAAATCCTTTCTCCCGATTCTTATGGAATCAATTATCACCTTTACCCCTGACGCGCTCAAATTATTCAAAAATCCATTAGCCTTCAATGTGCCTCTGATAACCCCTTCAGGATTATCTATTGAAAGGTAATGTTTTACAGCGGGCTCAATGTTGAAATCATTTAATAGCACCTCAATGGAATATTTATATGGTGAGTTCAGCCCAAGTTTTGAAGAAAGAACAACCGAATTCCCAAACAACTTGCCATCTACACCTACATCCCATCCATTGAAGTTTGCCACTATTGTCGATGTCCCCAACGGCGTCTCCGCAAAGGAGGCATTATCAAGGAGAAGATCAACTCTGCCTGAATAACCATTCTTATCAAAAGACAAACTCCCTTTTGTCAGGAGATTACCTGCGAGGAGCAAATCCCTGACACTCTTGAAAGTTGCAATTGGTAAATTAGAGAGCATGAAATCGCCCTTTAACCATTTTTCTTTGTAATTACCGGCTCCATTTATGTAAACGAATTGCGGTTCGCCCTTTAAACTCAACTCATCTACAAGGACCTTATTACCATTCAGTTTAATCTCAGCTCTTCCGGAATTGAATTCAATCCCATAAATGGAGGGCGAATCCATGGAAAGCAATATATCTCCGTCGAGATTATCTAATTCACCTTTTAATCTAATATAACCACTTGTAATTCCTGTAAAGTTTCTGCCAACTTCCTCTCCTGCACCAACCAACCAGAGCAATCTGCCCAGGTCTGCATACTCAATATCTGCATTCAGATTCATTGACATCGGACTACGAAAATTAATTTCTCCTTCTCCATAGACATTCATGTCATCCTTATAAATAATCATCTCCCTCAATTGCATAACCATATCATAAAACTCAATCTCTCCCTCAACATTTCCGAGGTTAAAAAACATCAAAGCCGCATCGGACAATTTTACCCTGCCTTTAATTACGGGATTGCTGTATTCGCCCTCCACTGTCCCCTCAAGTTTTGCAGTCCCCCTCATATCAAAATTATCTACAGGAAAAACAAGGGACAGGGGGAAATGTTCTGAAGAATACTCAATTCTCATTAAATTATCATACCAAAGATAAACATTTGTCAATATTCTATTACCATCAGCATATAAAAGCACTCCATTGAGTTCAACCTTCTTATCGTCTATAAGAATCGGTGAGATAACCCTTGTGTCAGCCCTTATGGAAAAAACTGTTCTGCCGGATTCTGAGATATATGGTGCGTCCATAATCCGGAAGTTCTTGAAGGTCATATCCACATCCCCCTCAAGTTTAAATGGTGAAAAATCCCCCCTGAGTGCAACTTTGCCATCAACAGTTGAATCAACATGACTGTTATGGAGTGTGAGGTTATCAAGTAACTGTGCAAAGGAAACTGCACTTATAGTTGCAGTGACATTCATGCCCTGTTTTTTTCCAAAGAAGATTTTTCCATTCGCATTAATTCTTCCCTCTGCAACAGCAATATCTGTATTGTAAAATCTGACCTCTTTCATATTACCGGAAAAGTCCGTCCTCACATTACCAAAAGATAGTCCTTCAATCCCTGAATCTTGATAATTTAGTTTGCCTTTATAATTTAAATCGGGCACATTTCCATTTATATCCATTTCTAATGAAATACTACCCTTCATTTCTGGAAAAGAAGCAAGATATTTACGAAAGGAGGTAGCATCAAGTTCGCCCTTTAGATTTAATTCAACCGATGGTTTTGAATCTGGCAAAAGGTTCTTGACATTCCCAGCAACGGAAATTTCATTCCCTTCTGATACAATATCCATCCGCAGGATTCTGAGATTTTTTTCTCTATATTCAAGCCCTGTAACAAATGAGGAGATTGAGTATAATTTTTCCCCCTGCCACAGGTCTATTCCGTTCAAATCCATCTCACTATCAAAACTCATAGCCCTCAGGTCAGCATCTACTTTAATGGAAAATCTTTCAATATCCAGTTTGAGGTCAGCGGTTCTGAAGGATAAGGTGCCATTTCTGAGATTGAAATTTCTTATAACAATCGGAGGAAGTTCGGAAATCTGCTTTTTCTCTTCTGTCTTTTCTACCTTCTTCTCTACTTCTGGCAATTTAAGAATCAAATGAGGACTTTCAACCAAAATGTTTTTAAAATAAATCCTGCCGTATAGCAATCGGAGGACGGAAATTTCAGCTGATATCCTTTCTGCGCTGACATCCCCAACTGAAGGTATGTGACATTCAAGGTTATAAAGCCCAATGCCAGGAGGAAACAATGAAATATATGTTCTTTCAATCTTAATATCAATATTTGCCCCTGATTTCGCTGCCCTTACAATAACTGGAGTAATAATTGATGATATGTATTCGCTCCTTAAAAAAAGGAACAGTCCAGCAAAAAGGAGTATTAAGAAACAAATAATTATAAACTTCTTCATTGCACTGGTTCTGAACCATCCCCATCTTTCGGTTTATTCACACTCTCTCCGGGTATATAATACTTGTTGTCAATCCATCTGCCAAGGTCAATCAGTTTACATCTCTCTGAGCAGAAGGGCCGGAATGGGTTATTCTCAAAAACAACGGGCTTCCTGCAGATTGGACAGAGATATTCTTTTCTGACCATGTGATTATTTTAACTTTTCCTCAATCTCTTCCAGGGGCGCAATAGCTGTTCTACTCAATTCCCATGAATTCATAATATTGTATTTTTATTATATAACCAACGCCAGCGAATTGCAAATTAATAATATTTAGCCAATTCCCATTGTAGTCCGCTGGGGTGGATAATGATATTGCAATTATCCATTGAATATGATTTTGTGCTAATTCATCTTCAGGTAATTCACTAATAATAAACTTAAAGTTGGATAATAAGTGATGACTGCAAGTGCTGCAAGGAGGATGAAAATAAAGGGTGCTATACCCTTAACAACCTCACCAAAGGACTTTTTAAAGACCGAACTTGCTACAAAGATATTTGTTCCTATTGGAGGGGTTAACATTCCTATGGAAAGGTTGATGATAAAGATTATTCCAAGATGTATTGGATCCACATTGAACTGACGAGCAATGGGAACCATAAGCGGCGCCATAACAAGGATTGCAGAGATTGTATCCATGATACAGCCAACAACCAGAAGAATAAGGTTAAGAATCAATAAAAATCCAAACCTTGATTGAACATGTGCCTGGATGTAGTCAGAAATAGCGTAGGGCACTCTCTGAATTGTAAGGAAATATGAAAGTCCTATTGCAACAGCAATAATTACAAGCAGGACTCCCATATCAACTGCTGCCTGCGAGAATATTTTATATACATCCCTTACCCTCAATTCCTTATGTACAAAAACCTCAATAAGGAATGCGTAAACAAGGGCAACGGAAGCTGCCTCAGTAACAGTGAAGAGTCCACCGTAGATTCCTCCGAGAATAATTACTGGAAGCATAAGTGCCCAGAATCCACTGATCAAACTTTTGAATGCCTGCCTCAGAGCAAATTTATGTCTCGCTCTTTGAGAACCAATCTCTAAAAGCAGGGTAAAGGCAATTAACATTACGCTAATCAAAATTCCAGGACCGACACCTGTCAGGAAGAGGTCACTGACCGAGACCCCTGCCACAATTGCATAGATAATCATGGGCACACTCGGCGGAATTATGGGGCCGAGTATTGAAGCACTTGTGACAATGCCAAGGCCAAACCAGTCTCTGTATCTTTCCTTTATGAGTGCCGGATACATGATTGTCCCGATTGCAACAAGCGTCGCTGCAGCAGAACCTGAAAGGGCTGCAAAAAATGTGCAGGCAAGCACTGATGCTATTGCCATCCCACCGGGTATCCAGCCCACAAACTCCTTCGCAATATTGATTAATTTTTTTGCAATTGCACCATTCGTCATTATGTTGCCTGCAAGAATGAAGAATGGGACCGCCATAAGGGGGAAAGAATCCGCTGTATTAAACATCTGCTGAACCATGATTTCAAAACTCATTGGAACCGATGGAATAAGCGACAGTGAAAGCAATGTAGCAATTCCAAAGACAGCAAAGAGTGGCACCCCTGAAAAAAAGAGAAGAACCGAAAGTAAAATAATAAAGTATATCATCACCTTATGTCCTTCTCAGCATCTTGCGCGAGTTCCTTCAGTTCCTCAAGTTCTTTCTTTTTTTCAAATCTTCCGAATGTAAGAGAGAGAAATCTTAATCCCATGAACATTGCAGAGGCAGGAATTATCACCTGAACAATCCACATGGGAATGTGCATTGATTGGGAATACCTGCCTATTGCCATAGAACGGGAGACAAAATTGTATCCAACATAAAAGAGAAAAAAGCAAAAACCCGCAGCAACAAGATATGTAAACCTGACTGCCAGTGTTTTAATAGCACTTTCCTCTGGAAGAAGACGGGGAATTATATCAATACTTATATGTCTCCCATCCCTGGTGGCTAAACTGCCTCCTAAGAAACCAGCCCAAACCATAAGATAACGGGCAAGTTCCTCTGCCCATGGGATACCAGCATCAAAGACATAACGCAACACAACCTGCATAAACACAACAAGGGTCATCAGAATAAGGGCAAGAACTATGAAGGTTTTCTCAACAACAGCCCAGTATTCATCTATTTTTTTCAGGAAATTAATCATCTCTTATCTGTTTTCTGTCTTCTGTCTTTATTTCCTGTGTTTTTTTCTGAAATCCTCCTGAGCTGTTCTTATTAACTTAAGGATTTCTCCAAACTCTTTTTCAAATTGTTTCTCCACCCCCTTTGTCTTCTCCTTAAATAGGGCTCTCTCCTCAGGAGTCAGAACATTCACTATGTTTCCCTTTTCTTTGTATGCCTCAATAAGTTCCGGTTCAAATTCAGCAAGCGCCTTTCTTATCTTTGGCTGCGCCTCTGTCATTGCCTTCGTTACTGCGTTTCTGATATCCTCAGGCAGTTTATTCCAGAAATCCCTGTTTACTACAATAATCGCTGGTTGATATATATGTTTTGATATGGTCACATATTTTAAAACATCCCACCAGCCAGTGGCTGAAATCATAATAAGTGAATTGTCTGCCCCATCAACAATTCCTGTCTGGAGTGCATTGAAGACCTCTGCCATGGAGATTGGAATTGCATTTGCACCCAGCGCCTTCCAGAAGGCAAGATGCACCTTGCTCTCTTGGGAACGAAATTTCAATCCCTTTAAATCGTCGGGGGTCCGAATTGGCTTATTTCTTGTGGCAAAATTTCTCCACCCATTCTCTGTCCATGCAACCCCATGGAGATTGATCTTCTCAAGTTTATTATAGAGAGGCTCCTTCAGAACATTGTCCATTATGTAATAACATTCATCATCGCTGTCCCAAAGGAATGGAAGGTCAAATACACCAAATTCAGGGACAAAGCTCTCAAGTGCACCGGTGCTCCCCCCCCAGGACTCAAGAACCCCCATCTGCACTGCCTCAATCATCTGCAGTTCTCCTCCGAGTTGACCACCGAAGAACAACTGAAATTCAACCCTGTGGTTTGTAAGGGTCTCAATATCTTTCTTGATCCCCAGCATGACCTGATGCCATGGCGTATCAGTAGGCGCAACTGTTCCAAACTTTATTATAAACTCTGCCTTCTTTTTCTCCTGTGTCCAGCCATCCCGGGCAAAAACAAATGATATAAAAATCAAACAATAAACTACCTTTTTAATCTCAGAATACACTGTATCCTCCCTTTAAAGCAAAATTTAAATTAAGTTATTTCTTCTCAATAAACCTTGAGTCAATATCATCAAGGAATAATTTCGCCTTTCTCTTCTCCGCATTCTGCTCAGGAAGAATTTCCGGTAAACTCTCGGCAGGAATTGAAAGCGCTCTCTCCAGATCCTTCCTATATAATTCTTTATTCTGCAGTTTTACATCAAGTGTATCCGCTTTGAGAACCCATGTGCCAATGTAGTTTGGTTCAATCTCAAGGGATTTATTGAAGTGTTCTTCTGATTTTTTTAAATCCCCGCCGGCAAAGGATGGGGCGAGGGCATAGTAGGCGCCAAAGTATCTATGGGGGGCGCCATAAAAATATTTCTCATCCATCTCAAGTACCCTCTGAACCATCTTCCGTGCCTTATCCTTATATTTTAAAAGGGTCAGAAATCCCTTTTTCTTTGCCCATTTGCCCAGATTTGATGCAGACCAGTAGATTGCACCGATATATTTTGAATCAAGAACTGAAATCGCATCCTCTATCTTTACCCCGGACTCTACTCGTTTCTTAAACTCAGGGTCAAGAGACATTGCCCGCTCTCCATACTGAGCACCCTTGTTGTATGTTTCAAGTTGTTTTTCTACATCCCCGCCCTCAAGGTATCCGTCCGCCAGGAGATAATATGCACGCGAGAGTTTTGTTAGAACCTCAAGATTTTCCGGGTCAACGCTGATTACATCCTCATAGACCTTTATTGCCTCCTCAAGTTTTGCCTGCTCACCCCTCTGCTCCCATAAGGCATTTGCTTTTTCAAGAAGTGCCTGAACATTACCCTCCCTTTTTTCTATCTCAATCTGCCAACCCGCCTGCCTCTTTGCTGGACAGCCATAAGTGACTAACAGGCAAATTATAATGAAAAAATTTAAACTGAGTAATTTTTGCATAATTCATCCTCCTTCTTAAATTTTATTATATTAAAGCAAAAAAATTATTTTTGTCAAGTATTACGGAATAACCGGATGAGTGGCTGGATAAACCAAGTTTTTGTTGCCTCCTCTTATAGTCTTTGATACACTCAGCGTAAAGTTCTCTTTTGCTTTTTCTTTTGTTAGTTCCATTTTTAAAATATCAATCAACCTTCAATGTGTTAATTATCCTCTCAACGGAATCAATCTTTTTCTCTTTTAGATACCTTTCAATGCCCTCAATTATATCAATTGCTGAATCTGGATTTACAAATGTCGCTGTCCCAATCTGAACTGCCCTTGCACCAAGCATGATAAATTCAATGGCATCACGGGCATTCATTATTCCACCTACCCCAATAACAGGAATCTTGACTCTCTTTGTAATCTCGTAAACACATCTCAAAGCAATGGGCTTTATTGCTGGTCCCGAAAATCCTCCGGTTATATTTTTTAGCACCGGCTTTTTCCTTTCTACATCAACTGCCATGCCGATCACTGTATTTATTGCTGAAATGGCATCTGCACCGTTTGATTCTGCTGAAAGGGCAATCTCTCCAATATCAGTAACATTTGGAGAGAGTTTGACTATGATGGGAAGTGATGTTGCTCCTCTCACTGCATTAACTACCTCTCCGGTAAGTTTCGGGTCATGGGCAAATATCCTCCCCCATTCCTTTCTGTTGGGGCATGATATGTTCACCTCAAGAGCAGTAATTCCCTCTTCTTTATCAAGAATCCTGGCAACCTCCCTGTATTCATCTGTGGTATCACCAAAAATATTTACAATCACTCTTGCCCCTGCTCTTCTTAATTCAGGTAATTTATCCATCACAAAGGCCTCAACACCAACATTCTGCAATCCGATGGAATTTAAAATCCCACCGTAAACCTCTACTATCCTGGGAGGAGGATTACCCCTTCTCGGTTTAAGTGAGATGCCCTTTGTTATTACTGCGCCTATTTTCTTTATGTTAATAAAACCTTCTGCCTCAAGTCCGTAACCAAATGTTCCGGAGGCAACCATAACAGGATTTGGCAGGGAAATTTTCCCGATATTGACTTTTAGTGATGGTTTCATTTAAACAAATTCCAGTTTATTGTCCTTGAATCAAATACCGGCCCATCATAACACACACGCAGGTAGTCCCTTTCCTCACTGCCCGAATTCTTAACAGGCACCACACATCCCAGACAGATACCAAATCCACATGCCATACTTGCCTCAAGGGATACCTGACATTCAACATTATACTCCTCTGCAATTTCTGCTACTCTTCTCAGCATTGCCACAGGACCGCAGGCATATATCAAATTCCCCTTTCTCAGTAAATCAGCTTTTAACACGGATGTAACCAGTCCCTTTTTGCCATAACTTCCGTCTTCTGTTGTAAGAATAATCCTTGCACCTGTCTTTTTTATAATATCCAGAAATGCGATCTCTTTCAGATTTTTCGCCCCGATAAGTACCATCGCCTTTTTACCAAGTTCTTTTATTAAATAATAGAGAGAGGCAATACCTATTCCTCCTGCGACTATTATGGCGGAGCCATTCTTTATATGAAAACCAGTCCCCAGAGGACCCAGGATCTTCACTCTATCCCCTTCTTTCTTCTGCGAGAGAATTTGCGTTCCTTCACCTACAACCCTGTAACCAATCTCTATATAATCCTTCCCTCTATCAAAAATAGCAAATGGTCGCCTCAGAATCGGGGAAATTCCTTCATTTATTTTCACCATAACAAATTGACCGGGCTTAGAGGGAGGAAATTTATTGACTTTAAGTTTTAAGTGAAAAATCCTCCGACCCACCTCTCTGTTAAATAGAATTTCACCGGGTATATCCCTTATTTGCATTTAAAACTCTTTCTTCATCATAAGAGCATCTTCCCTGTTGTTGGTGTAATAATTCTTTCTTATACCAACTATCCTGAATCCAAACTTTTTGTAAAGTGCAATTGCCTGTACATTGCTCTTTCTAACTTCAAGGGTCATAACCTTTCCTGAATTCTTAATTAAATAGTCCAGGGAAAATTTAAGGAGTAAACTTCCAAAGCCCTTATTTCTATGTTCAGGATGAATTGCCATACTCAAAATGTGTCCCTCATCCATTATCATCCAGAAAATAATGTATCCTATCACCTGACCATCATGTATCTTGAGTAAATAGGTATGGGAATATGGATTCTTTAACTCATCAAGGAAGAGTGATTTTGGCCAGGGATCTGGAAACGATAACCTTTCAATAATCAGAACTTTATCAATATCCTCTTTGCTCATCTTTTCAATATTGACTTTCAGTTCAAGAGCCAAATTACCACCTCATCAGGACAGATCCCCATGTAAACCCGGAACCAAATGCGGAGAGACATATGATGCTTCCTTCCTCAATCCTCCCCTCCTCAAATGCCTCATCAAGGGCAATGGGTATTGAGCCAGCAGTGGTGTTCCCGTATCTCTGTATGTTATTAAAAACCTTCTCAGGTGGAATCCCAAGTTGGGCAGCGACCATCTCATTAATTCTTAAATTTGCCTGATGGGGAATTAAAAGGTCAATGTCTGATACCTTCATATTAACTGCGTTCACTGCCTCAGTGATTGTCTCAATAAATCTCGGAATAGCATTTTTAAATACCATCCTTCCGTTCATCTTTGGCCAATGCCTGTTTTGGTCAATCAATTCCTTGGTGATAAATGGTCTGAAGGCACTCCCGCATGCCTCAATCCAGAGTTCTTTCGCAAACTTACCCTCTGAGTGCAGATTCGCTGTTAGTATCCCACGATTATCGTCTTCGGAGGGACCAACTACAACTGCACCTGCACCATCTCCAAATAGCACACCTACATCCCTGCCGCGGGTTGACAAATCAAGTCCACAGGAGTGAACCTCTGCTCCAATGACAAGGATATATTTATACATTCCTGTCTTTATAAATTGATCCGCCACGGCCAAACTATATATAAATCCAGTGCATTGGGTTCTCACATCAAGGGCACCCACAGTTCTCAGCCCAAGTTTATCTTGAACTAATACGGCGCAACCAGGGAAGTAATGGTCCGGGCTAAGTGTAGCAAATATTACAAAATCAATATCTTCTGGCTTCAATCCTGCTTTTTCAATCGCCTTCTGCGCTGCCTTAACACCAAGGTCTGAAGTGTTTTCATTTTCCTTTGCATATCGCCTTTCCTTGATCCCTGTCCTCTGCTGAATCCATTCATCCGAGGTATCCATATACTTTGTAAGTTCATCATTGGTTACTACTCTTTCAGGCAAGTACCTTCCCGTCCCGAGAATTCTTGCACGCCTCATTCATTTACCTCCTGTTTTTATGTAATTATAAACATAAAGAGTGATTTCTGTCAAACAACTATGTTTTAGTTTACTACTGCAACCTCAAGGAAGTTTTCACCGAGTAATCTCTTCCTGATACTGCTATCAGGAAATAATTTCTCAATCCGTCTTTTAATAAACCCATAGTCATATTTACCATCCTTCCCATGAAAACCAAATGGACCATCTGTACCAAATAGACACCGCTCAACACCGAGAAATTCTACCACATCCTTTGTGATCTTTTCACCAACATAACTCGTCTGTGAAAGGTCAACATAAATATTCTTATACCCTCTTATTTTTTTCCACGTTTCCCAATAATAGGGGAAACCTGCGTGGGCAAGAATCAATTTGAATCCCGGGACTTCATTAACAAGATGCATGAAATTACCCTCTTTATCAAAGCCAACATGAATGAGCATCGGCTTGTCCATAACTCTAAGTTTTTCTGCAACAGTGGCGAGTTTTATTGGCTCGTAATGGTGCCAGAATGAATGTGCCTTCACACCGATAAATCCGGGTAAATTCCTGTATTTCTCAATCTCCTCCAGCGGATTCTTTCTGCTCAGCGGATTCACAAAGACCCATCCTAAGAATCTATCCGGGTGGGATTTAATTGTCTCAAAAACCATATCATTATCCATCTCCTTTTCAATACGATAGTGTTTACCGAGAATCCTTACATCACCTTCAGTGCTAAAACTTGCCACAACCTTTTTCCCGATGACACGGGTAGTTCTGTGGGTCAGCATAAACTGAAGAAGACCAACAAGAAATGGCGCGGGTTCTGGAAATGGCTCAACCATTGGAGCCATAAGCGCAACCTTATCCACCCCATTTTTATCCATCCGCTCAAGCAATTCATTCACTGAGAGCAGGCGTGTCTCAAGATGATAGTGACAATCAATAACCATAGGTCCTCCACTGATTTTGATTTATTATATAACCACAGAATTAAGTTATCAAGAGATTATACTTTTGTTGATGTTACTATTTTGAAATGTCACACAGGAAGAGTTGATGTAAAATTATCCTTCTTATGAGATCTGAAGCGCTGAAGTGCTGAAGGTATCCAATGAGAAGCAAGTGGTAGCCGCACCTTTTAAGGTGCGTAAAAAAGTCATTTGCTTTCGCCAAATTGCTCCACTCTTATCTCCCCTCCACTCTTCTAATCTCCCTTCCCTTGATGGGAGGGGATACAGGGGAGGGTGGCATCCCTCACTTGCCATCAAAACCCAGACC